>Ga0268261_10003573_pt1 | contig 11467 bp, 15 predicted proteins | sample TergutNc150P1_FD_190353 | JGI IMG/M metagenome (GOLD analysis project Ga0268261, IMG submission 190353) | Nasutitermes corniger P1 segment gut microbial community from laboratory colony in Florida, USA - Nc150 P1 (SPAdes) (version 2) | ecosystem: Host-associated > Arthropoda: Insects >... | reverse complement strand
GCGAATGCACCGAGCCACACATCGCTTGTTGTGCAGCAATTCCTCGCCGAAAAAAGCATTCCTGTCATCACCCAACCACCGTACTCTCCGGATCTCGCTCCGAGTGACTTTTGGCTGTTTCCTACTCCGAAAATGGGCTTCAAGGGGACGCGTTTCGCAACCATGGAAGATATCGAATGGAATGCGACGACCGAACTCCGGAAGATTCCAAAAGAAGCTTTTCGCCGGTGCTTCCAACAATGGCAGGATCGATGGAGCAAGTATGTGTGCGCGCAAGGGTCCTAATTTGAAGGTGATTAGGTAAGCGTTGTCATATGTCCAACCATTACAGTGCTACACCACATTTCCGGGAACTTTTTGACTGCCCCTCGTACATGTCTTGCAGAGTAATATCCAAATGAATATTCTCCAATCATGTTCACATATCTGTAAAATGATATTGACGAAAATCTGGTTGTTAAATGTGTTGGTTTGAATCTTTTCATTCTTCTAGGCTCTTCTTCTTCAAGTAGTATGGAAGCATGTTCGTTTGGGTGTGTTGTTATTTTATATCTGTACTTGATGCTGGATTTTGTAATTTCTTCTCTAATTGTTGGTACCTTTAAGTCTGCATGTAAGACTTTGTTAGATATATACCACGGAGCATTTACTGTTGCTCGGAGGACTTTATTTTGATATCTCTGTAATATTTCAATGTTTGAATTACTAGCTGTACCCAAGAGGGTTATTACCGTATGTCCAGATGGGCTTTAGAATAGTTTTGTAGATCAGTAACTTATTTTCTATTGATAGCTACGATTTTCATCGTAGAATCCAATACATTTTTTGGAATTTCAGCCACAGTTGTTTTCTTTTAGCAAATATGTGAGTTCACCACGTAAGTCTTCTGTCGAGATAGATACTTTAAGTATTTGGCAGTTTTCTCTTGCGGAAGTTTGTTTCCATTCAGTATGACTGTGAGACAGTTTTCTCTTTCAAGGTAAAGGTTACATGGTCGACTTATTTTCATTGGGCTTTATATGCCAGCGTTGTAACCATTTTTCGAAATGGTTAAGATGATTTTGAAGTTTTCTTGACGCAGTAGTGGGATTCTGATGTGAGGCTAGAATCGCTGTATCATCGACATAGGTTGCTGTCAATGTTTGCTCGGTTTCTGGCAGGCCAGCTGTAAATATTGAATAAAGTATGGGTCCGAGAATACTACCTTGTGGTACTCCAGATTGGATGGTGTAGAGTTTAATGTATTCTTGGTATCTTACTTGAAATGTCCGGTCAGTGAGGTTCGATTTCAGTAGTGTATACTCTCGGTGTGGGAAAGCACGTTTGAGTTTGTAGAGTAAACCTGTGTGCCCTACCTTATCGAATGCTTGACTTATGTCGATGAAAGCAGCTGAGCAATAGCGTTTGCTTTCCAAGTCGTCGTTGATTTTATAGACTAATCTGTGCTTGTTCGGTGGTTCTGTGTTCCTTTCTAAATCGAAATTGGTGAGAAGGTATTAATTTGCTTTGTCTACGATTGGTGTTAGTCGTTTAAGAAATATCTTTGCTAGGAGCTTTGATAAGATTGGGAGGAGGCTAATTGGACGGCATGATATGTCATTCGGGTTCTTTACTGGTTTTACAATCATTATGATTTGTCTCACTGTCCATTGACAAGGGAAATATTCGGTTAGTAGTGTAGCATTATAAATTTGTGTTATTGCTCTGAGACCTTTTTGGGACGTTTTTTAAGAATTTTTCCGGCGATCAAGTCGTAGCCGGGAGCCTTTTTTTGGATTGCTTTTATATTTATCACATTTTTAACCTTGTTAATTCGAATTTTCTTCATTAGCAAGGCCATCTGATGTGGAGCATTTAAGTCGTTATTAATGGTTTCTTTTTTCATTACCGACATTTGGGACGGAAAGGGCTGAAAGACCGATGCAAGGTGTTCTGCAAAAGCCGTAGCTTTTTGTTTGTCCTTTCTGGCCCAGGTGTTGTGGTTTATTCGTTTTGGTGGTATGTGGTGTTGAGGACGTTTCATCTTACGAGTGGCTTTCCATAATGAGTACTCCGTGACTTCATTTGGCGTTAGTCCTTTGAGATAGTCTTGGATACCTTAATTTTTTAGATTATGTAACAAATTTTTTAGTTCTTTTGCTTCCTTGTTTATCTTTGCCTTGTGGGGCTTTTGTTAGCTGCCATCTTTTACGGGGCTTTCTTTTTTCTGCTATTTTTTGTTTTACGATTATTGGGCGCTCTTCTTTAGAGTTTTGCTCGTTTCTGTCTGGTGTTGTTTGCCATGCTGCTTTTGAATTGCTTTGGTTATATTTTCGAGTGCTTCTTATATATCTGTTTCAGTTTTTAGGGGTATCTCCAAGTTTATTAGTTCATTGAGAGTTTCTCTGAAACAATTCCAGTCGGTCTTTTTGCTGTATAAGGACGGTTTCTTTGATTTTCCTTGTATGTGAGTAAACATAGTTATCAAAATTGGTGTATGATCTGATGTTAGGTCTAGGCATGACTCAACTGTGAATCTTTTAGCGTCAGTTCACTTAGTTACGCAGAAATCTACCAGGTCCGGTATTTTGTTAGGATCGCTTGGCCAGTAGGTGGGTTGTCTTGTTAAAAGATGTCTTAAGTTACGTTTTTTCATAACTTTATGTAGCTCTCTTACTTTTGTAATGAGTCTAGATCCCCAAAAGTTTTTCTTTTGGCGTTATACTCTCCTCCGGCAATGAAGCGGTTTCCGAGTGTTTTGAAAAATCTGTCGTAATCGTCGTATTTATTGTGGTGCTTGGGAGGGCATTAGATGGCGGAAACTGTTGTTTCTCCAGTGTTGTCTTCAATGGTGATGCTAGTAGCTTGTATATTTTCATGTCTATATTCTGCTCTTACGTAGTGTTTAATGTTCTATCTAATTATTACTGCAGTACCTCCGTGCGCTGTTTCGTCTGGGTGATTAGTGTAGTACATATTGTAGCTTGGTATTGTTATGTAGCTTCTGCTGGTGAAGTGGGTTTCTGATACAAGTAGAATGTCTAGGTTAAAGGTTGAAAGTTTGTGATTTTGTATTGAATAAAGAGCTTTATCTCTTGCACATATTGGCACAACCCATTGGCATTCCAGGCTGGAATCTTTAATAATTGAGCCATTAATTATTTTTGTTGACGAGCGCTGATATAAGGTTTATTAGAGTGCCCATTTGATCCATTAAGTTTCTCTTAATTTGTTTGAGTTCTGTTATGTCATTCGTGGGTTGTGCCATATGCGTTGGATTTAGGTGAGTTACATTTGTTTGGGGTATGAACTGCCTGAGCATATGTGACTCCTGCTTGAATCGGTCTTGTTGCTATATTTCGTTCCCTTAATCTTGGGTATATTTTTTGTTGGATTTGCTTGTTCACCATACGTCCTCTGTAGTTACTGGATGTTTTTCATTACAGTTGACACATTGACGTTATCATCTTTAACTTTCCTGCGGCACTCATTAGTTAAATGCTCTGCTGCACATTTTACGCATCGTGGGTTGTTTCTGCAATAGTCTTTTGTGTGTCCAACTTTTAGGCAGCGCATACATTGGGGATTCTCACGTTTGGCATGTGGTGCTTCAAATTGCACTATCGTGTTCAATAATGTGTTTATTTTGTAAATTTCTTTGTTGTTGTCATGAGGTTTGGTATCTATAAAGTGCATAGGTAGGGGTTTGTTTGTTACTCTTTGTTTGACATTCCAGATGTTCGTTACAGCGTGTTCTTAACCCTTATCCTGCTAATGTGGAGAATGGGGTGAGCTCCTAATAATACCAGCAAATAGCAGATGGGATTTAACTCGGCGTTTAAAGGGTTAATCTGTTAGGCTTTGCTATATGTCATTTAAATCAGTCGATGGATGAATGTTCTTAAGGACTGCTCAAAAGCTTCTTTCTTGCTTTGGCTTGTAGGTGTGAAATTCTATATCAGTTTCCATTAATGCTTTTACTATGTTAGTATATACTGAGCTTTCTGTAGGCTGTACACTAAATTGGTCGTTATATAGGGTTTTCACAAGATATTTATCTTTTGCTATTTCATTAAGTAACTCAATAAGAGGTTTTATATTTTTTACACCTGATATGAAGATTGGTGGTGGCTTTGGTTCAGTATTTTGCTTAGATGCTTCCTCTATATTTTCTTCTGAAAGTGTGCTGATTCTGTTGGTTGTTACTATTCCTCCAAGCCAGTAGTCTTGCTTTGTGGCGTTTAGATTTTTCTGGTCATCTAAATTTCCGTGTCTTTTTCTGCAGACTTTTTGCCATTGATTTTCCGAATTTAAAGAAGAATTTTATTCCACATTTTGTAGTTGTACTGGGTTAAGTACTGGAATGCTGTTTTGGGATTGACTAGCATATATTAATGCATTTTGTGGGTATATTTTTTGTGATGTTGGTTGTGAAAAAGAATGATTCGTCGGTATTTGAGTGTTATAAAGTGTGCCACTTGATTCACCCTGTATATACATATTCGGTTGCGACTGTGCATATTGCACGTAGTTTGAAGAGGAGTACATTGAAATTTGCTTACTTATTGAACTAGTGTAGTTCTATTTTGTTTATTTTGCCACTCAAGTAACTGTTTTTACACTTAACGCTTGTGTCGCACTTGTATTCGTCCGCTTTTGGTTTCGAATGCCGGATTTATTTTATCACATCCTTGCTTTTCGACATTCAAATGCGAACTAATATATTAAGAAGTAATATTACGAGGGTGCTCTGAGAAGTTCTTGGCCTAACAATGAAAAAACGAATTTATAATTTCAAAATTATTTTTATATTTCAACATAATCCCCTTAAGATTAATACATTTATTCCAGCGATGCTCCAGCGCCATTATTCCGTCCCTGTAGTGGTTCTTCGTAAGATCTGCAAAATACTCATCTACGGCTGCAGTCGCCTCTTGATTCGAAGAAAAACGCTGACCAGCGAGGAAGAGTTTGAGTTTTGGGAAGAGCTAGAAGTCAGAGGGAGCTAAATCTTGGAAATAGGGTGGATATTCCAACAATTCGTAGTGCAGATCCCTTAATTTTTCCATTGCCAAAACACTTATGGGCGGGTGCATTGTCCTGATGAAAGGTGATTTTTTTTTTCTTTTGCAAGCCGGGTCTTTTCTCACGAATTTTTTCCGTCTAGCCTGGTTAAAAGATTGGAATAATATTCCCCGGTTATTGTTTTACCCTTTGCAAGATAATGAACAAAATGCCTTCAGCATCCCAAACACCGATGCCATGACCTTTCCTGCTGCTGGAACCGACCTTGTCTTCTTTGGCGCTGAACAGCCGGCTTTTGTCTGCTGTTTTGACTGCTGTTTGGATTCTGGTGTGTAATGGTGAATCCAGGTCTCATCCATAGTAATAAATCGACGCACAAAATCAGTTTTATTTTTGTTAAAACGCTTCAAGCACTGTTCAGAGATTTTCATGCGAGTGCGTTTTTGATCTGCTGTGAGCAAGCACGGCACCCATCTTGCCCATAGTTTTTTCATATCCAATTCTTAATGCAAAATATATCCTACACGTTCTTTTGAAATGCCTATAGTCTCAGCAATTTCACGCAATTTCATCCGCCGGTCATCCAATACCATATCGTGCACTTGTTCAATGGTTTCTGGTGTTGTTGCACTTTTTGGACGTCCTTCACGTGGATTATCTTCAAGGCTGCTAGGCCATGTTTAAACTCGGCAGCCCATTTCTTAATTGCTGAAAATGAAGAAGAGTTCTCATAAGCTTTTATGAACTTCGAATGAATTTCATTTGGTGTTAAACCTTCTTTTACAAAGAATTTTGTAACCGCACGATACTCAGTTTTATCCATTTTAAGGGATACAGACAACACTGCTGCTTCAGACAGCTGTATAAAACAAACTACTTGATAGAATGACTTGCAGTTTCACATGGATGCTTATGACAGATGTACCAACTTAGGGGAAAAAATCTTGCTGATAGTGTTGCCATCTATGGTCGAGGCAGAGAAGTTTTCAGACCACCCACGTATATATTACAGTACGCATGTGAAAATGGTTATCGGTATGTTACGTGCCAAGTAGTGTGGAGCTGTGTCTACCGTCTGCACCGTAGTGTTGCACGAGCTGAACTTCAACCGTCCGTACTGTACTGGGTTTGGACTGAGACTTAGAATATGAGTTAGACCAGGAATGTTGGAGTCGTTGGTGCTTGCAAGTCGTAGTGAGCAAGTAGATTCAACGTTGGGCCGCACAATAATAATAATAATAATAATAATAATAATAATATATAGGGAAGAACTGTTAAGTGTATGAGATGTGTGCTTGGGAGGCACCTATTCGGGGGTGGTTTTACACTCGCCCTGCTACTACAAGAGTAAAAGTTGTCAAGAGCAGGTGTGGGGGGAGCGGCGTACTGTTTGAACCCATTTAGGTTTAGTTTTAGCTTGCTGCACAAGTTCTTAATTTATTCCTTCGCGTGGCTTTTTAGAAGCCAAAGAAACATTTTTAATAATGCATATTTTGAAACGTGTTTACTGGTTAAAATTATGGTACAGAGGGCCTCTGTCACCAAGGCATGGCGCGTCCTCGGGTTGCGGATGCAGGAAAGCCATCCACAATGGAGGGTAGCTGTGAATATATTGAATAAGCAGTCTCGGGACAGTCGACAAGGGGTGGTCCTCCAGTTTGGAGTCCGGCGAAGTGCTAACGACTCCTCACCCTAAAAACTGACCTTGTGACATGTGCCTCGGACCTGGACTGATCCCTTGGTATGAAGTAAAGGATGGAAAAGGGGCATGAGATTTATTACATGGGATGTAAGGGGCGTGTAAACCTGAGGTTCACTTAACAACAGTAGCCAAGGAATTAGCAAGATATAAATTAGATTTAGTGGGTGTGTAGGAGGTAAGTTGTGACAAAGGGGGCCCTGTAAGAGTAGATGATTACTTCCCCCCCCCATGCAAGAGGAAACGACAATTACCAATTGGGAACAAGATTTTTTTTACACCACAGATTAGTATCTGCAGCTAAGAGAGTAGAGTATGTTATTAATAGGACGCCGTACATGGTTCTGAGAGGTCGCTGGTATAATATTTTTTTTTAATGTGCATGCACCAAGTGAGAATAAGAGTGATGATTCGAAAGACAGTTTTTATGAGGAATTAGAACAGAGTTTCGATCATTTTCCAAAACACCGCATGAAAATTCAGTTAGGAGATTGTAATGAAAAATTGGGGAGAGAGGATATTTTCATACCGACAATTGGGAATGAGAGTCGACACCAGGACAGTAATAATAATGGTGTTAGGATAGTAAATTTTGCCACACAAAAAAATCTGGTTGTAACAGCACGATGTTCCCGTACCGAAACATTCATAATTACACCTGGTCCTCTCCTGATGGGAAGAATGACAACCAGATTGATCACATATTGTTAGGTAGGCGATGGTATTCGAGCATACTCGATGTACGATCTTTCAGGGGAGTTACTGTGATACCGACCACTATCCGGTGGTTGCAGATATTAGGAAAACATTGACAGTAAGTAAACAAGCAGAACGGAAGTTTTCCGTGGAAACATTTAATCTCAGAAAGCTGAATGAGGCGGAGGTTATGAAATAGTATCAGATTAAGATTTCAAATAGATTTTCAGCTTTAGAGAACTTAAATGGTAACGAGGACAAAAATAGGGCTTGGGAAAACATTAAAGGGAATATCATAACTTCAGATAAAAAGAGTTAGGTCTGTACGAATTGAAATAGCATAAACCATAGTTTGACGAAGGATGTTTACGACTTTTAGATCAAAGGAAGGAGGCTAAAATGCAGTGGTTACAGGATCCAAACCGAAGTATTGCGTTCATCTACACACTTCCAGACGTGAAGCTAGTAAACATTTCAGTGAAAAAGGAAGGAATATCTGAACACTAAAATTGACGAACTGGTAACTAACATTAATATCGAAAATATCAGAGACTTTAATAGGGGTATCAACGACTTTAAGAAGGGTAACCAGCCTAGAACTAACGCAGTAAATGATGAGAAGCTGGATTTGTTGACACACACACACACACACACACACACACACACACACACACACACACACACACACGCACAGTAGTTTGGCTAGGTGGAGTGATCATTTCTCTCAGCTGTTGAATGTGCATGGGGTTAATGAGGTTAAGCAGACAAATACATACAGCAGAACCACTAGTGCATGAGCCGAGTGCCTTTGCGTCTGAGATGGGTATTCAAAAGCTAAAAAGACGCAAATCACATAGTATTGATCAAATCCCATCAGAATAGATTGAAGCGGATGGTAAAACAATTCGCTATGAGATCCATAAACTTATTAATTCTATTTAGAATAAGGAGTGAAAGGAGTCCATCATTGTTCTTATTTATAAGAAGGGTGATAAAACATATTGTAGTAATTACAGAGGCATATTACTTTTGTCAAAATTTAATCCAACATCTGCCATATGCAGAGGAAATTATTGGGGATCCTCAATTTGGATTTCAGCGCTTCAGGTCCACTACTTCTTATATATTTTGTATTTGTCAAATACTTGAAAAAGAATGGGAATATGGGAGTTCATCAGTTATTTGTAGACTTCAAGAAAGTCTATGATTTTCACTCAGTTTTTGTTTTCATGAAAATTTAAGGTGAATACAAATGTGTCTGAAAGAAACATATAATAGTGTCCCGGTAGGCAAACATTTGTCTGAAACCTTTCCTATTAGGAACGGTTTGAAGCAAGTTTGATGCTTTATCGCTATTTCTGTTCAGCTTTGATTTTGGGTAGGCCATTAGGGGGTTCAAGTAAACCAGGATGGCTTGAAATTTAAATGGAACACGACAGCTTATGGTTTATTATGATGATGTTAATATATTGGGCTGTAACGTACATACTATGAAGTGAAGCACAGAAGCTTTAGTAGTTGCTAGTAAGGAGACTAGACTAGAAATAAATGCTGATAGAACTGAGTACACCATCATGTCTCGAGATCAGAATGCAGGACGAAGTCAGGATATAAAGGTTGATACTAGTACCTTTGAAAGAGTGGAAGTGTTCTTATATTTGGGAACAGCCTTAACAATTGCAAATTCTTTTCAGGAAGAAATTAAAGAGCAGATTGTAGTCAAGGAATGCTTGCTATCATTCGGTGCAGAATATTTTGTTTTCCATTTTTCTATCCAAATATATAAAGATTAATGTATGCAGAGCTATAATTTTGCCTTTTGTTTTGTATGGGTGTGAAACTTGGCCTCTCACGTTGAGGGAAGAACGTAGGCTGAGGGTATTTGAGAATAGGGGTGTTGAGGAGAGTATTTGGGCCTAAGAGGGTCAAGGTAACTGGGGAGTGGAGAAAGCTGTTACATAATGAGGAGTTTGATGATCTGTAGCCTACTCCTCACTAAATATTATTCGGATCGTCAAAGCGAGAAGAATGATGTTCGCGGGACGTGTAGCACGAATGGAGGGAAGGAGAGATTTAGACACTTTTTTTGGTGGGAAACCCTGAGGGAAAAATACCACTTGGAAGACCCAGGTGTCGATGGGAGAATAATATTAAGATTGATCTTCAGGAAGTGGAGTGTAGGAGCATCGACTGGATTGATATGGCTCAGGATAGGGACAGGTGGCGTGCACTTGCAAACGCAGTAATGAACCTTCGGGTTCAGTAAATTGCGGGTAATTTCTTGACTAGCTGAGAACCGGTTAGCTTCTCAAGAAGGACTCTGCTTCATCTTGTAAGTAAGTAATAGAGGAAGTATTCCCGCTAAGAAATTTTGGCGCGCGTTTAAAAATGCTATTTCAGTGTTTTGCGCCTCTTTGAATTTGTGTAACTCTGGAATTGTGTAAGGAGTCGGGCAGTGCCCGCAGACTGTAAATTAACTGAAGCCCAGCTTACTCGAATTTTTAAAGTGTGTACAGTAAACAGTAATGTCAAGTGGCAAAGTAGATTTCTGTCATCGATTGTTATAACAAAATACAAGGAAATGCTCTCGAGATATCCTAGTGTTATAACTGCAGTGGGACTAGCTTCTCACCGGTACATTTATATCTGGAACAACATAAAGACGTATGAAGTAAGAAAAATACCAGTAAATTTTTCTTTCGTCTTCGTGAAAAATGTTGGGGCGTAGTTAAGAGTGCAGGGGTGGTGCAGCTACCGGGTAGTGGGATGTGTTTACTCACCTCTGTGAAATTCCGAAATTAAGACTGCATGAGGCTGTACATCCACTTCACGGCGTTGTGCTTAATGAAGGACATTGACAATTTCGTGATAACCAATCATGATATTTTGTGTATTTGGCATACTGAAGTATGTTTAACCTCTGTGGATAACAACATTTGTACTCAGTTTCTTCTTTACGCCGTCACTTGCTTTAGCAACATCCGACGCTAAGTAAAAATAGTTTCCCACCCCATCCCCCACGTTTTAGTGCAGGAACTAAACTCTTCTGGTGCTAGGGAATTGTGTTTGGACGAACTTTGATGGTATGAATGTTGCATTCTTCTTGTTGAAGTGGTTCTGGCTGATGACGTCACAGAGTGGCGCATCATCACCGTGATCAATACAAAGTACTGTGTGTTGTTCGATTCAATCTTCTGTGGGACCGTACTGCTACCGTGTTTTGATGCCAATTATTGCAGTTATACACAATACTGAACTTTTATTTTTAGTAACCCACATGCACCGTTGCAGGTTACAGCTTGAAATTGCCCCTTGCCTTCGAAAACGCCGAAGAAATAAGTCCAGTTAACGAACAGGCGTATTACAAACTGAGGTGGCTCATTTTTAGATTGCTTGGCAGTTGGTGAGACTGGTTGAACGTTGTCTTATAACCTTCATGGTGGGTGAATTTCGATTTTGAGTATGTCAGTGGGAAACCACGAAATAAAGAGTTAAGTGCTGAAAGTGGATGGATAATGTCGCTTGGCCTGCTGGTGATAGTTATTTATTGCGTGAACACATAAATTCCACAGAAAACAAAAGGATATGACGATGCGTCGCTAATGACTGGTTTTCCAATGTTTCGACGGAATGTAATGCCTCATTCTTCAAGGGTCTAAGAATTACGAGAAGATGAACACAGTACGTTATCTGTATTACGAAAGAACGGAATCATCGACCATACTATTCTGAAATCCTAAAAATCGATTGTGGACTCTGTCAGGAGGTCGTTGGAAATAGAAGTGAACTTCACTGTTGTGTAGGAGAAATTTATATGTTATAAAATGCCAAATACTGCGCTGTAAATGTGACGTAGGAACGACAGTAATAAGTCGGGAGTGGCATGGGGATTATGTAATGAAATTATTACATATTAAATTCGCGAAATCACATGTGTAATATTTTATGTCCCCGTGCACAGATCAAGAACAAAAGGATGAGAGTATGCAAAAATGATTGTACGTGTGGGTGTGTGTGTGTGTGTGTGTGTGTGTGTGTGTGTGTGTGTGTGTGTGTGTATATATATAT
>Ga0268261_10003572_pt1 | contig 11468 bp, 7 predicted proteins | sample TergutNc150P1_FD_190353 | JGI IMG/M metagenome (GOLD analysis project Ga0268261, IMG submission 190353) | Nasutitermes corniger P1 segment gut microbial community from laboratory colony in Florida, USA - Nc150 P1 (SPAdes) (version 2) | ecosystem: Host-associated > Arthropoda: Insects > Digestive... | reverse complement strand
CCCCCCAAATTTGTTACTCAGATTTAGGAGAGAAAGAATTACAAAGGGTTTGTCATGTACACAGAATGGGCAGAATGAGAACACTGAAATAAATGTAAGAATTAAAATGGCTATGAGATGACCCACAACAGACATATACTGAGTCATCAACAAGAACAAGCTAACACAAAAGTGAAACAGGAAGACTGTGGAAGAAAGAGGTGATTGGGAAATCTCACCCACCAATCCACTGGTGGCAATGCCAGACATTTCAATTTCAGTGCATTCTTTATGTAAAACATGAATATTTTATGAACCAATGAAAGATTACATTACTAAATCTACAGAATTCGTGGTTAAAAAAAAAAAAACATTGTGCACCATTTCTGAAAAAATTAAATTGGGTATGTATGTTGAATGAATATATGAAATGCAGTCTTTTGGTGGCAGTGGAACTTGTGTCCTACACACACAGGATGGGCAGTGGCTAAAGGTTAACCCACATAAAACAGAATGCAGCTATCGTGCCACCACTCTGGTGTTAACTATGAATATATCTGGTAGACCAAACATGAGTAATGACTAATGTTACATTAATGGTGCAAACAGGGGCATCATGGACGACAGACACCTAACAATAAAAGAAACTGGTCAGAGAACTTACATTGCTGAAAATGTAGCCTATCAGATCGAAGTTCCCACTTTGCTTCAGCAAGAATTCCATGACATCAGGTGTGCTGATACTGATGTTGCTATCATCAGCGCCCTCCCACACTGTCGGCAGATTAAGTTTCATGTTCTTTTCTGTTGCACTCTCCTCCTTTAATACCATATGCTGTTGCATCCCCAAAGTTCCACCTGGCACATCTTCATTTGCATGTGTACCTGCCACAGGGGGCTCCAAACTCATGCCTGCCAAGCTCTTTGCTGAGATCTCCACATGTTCAGTGGTTCCAGTTAGATCGCTGTCCACTGGCAGTGACTGCTGCTGTATTTGAGCCGGTATGTCTGTTCCAGATATGCTATTTGTTGTTTCCTTCTGTCCTGTAAATTCTGCAGCATTTGTGTGCCCATCAACAGAGGCAGCTTTCCCAGCACCTTCCTCACACCCCAAAGTTTGCATCATATATGTATTAGGCCTCGCAGGTCTGATTATCTCGCACTTTCCAGAAAGCACTGTGTCTGTCACCTTGCTCACACCTGCATCGCATCCCCAGGCTTCATCCACATTTTTCATCTCATCATTACTACTGCTACGAAAACTATTAGCAGACAGCAAATTTTTCGAGTCAAGGTTGTCTTCAGCTTGCAACTGATTTGTATGTACTGGATCTTTACCCTCTCTCTTGACAAAGAAATCAGACCCCAACAGGGACCCAAGACTCGCAACTTTGTCAGTGTTTGCAACACGATTCAACATTTTAATGTCAGTACACTTATCAGTCTCAGTGTCTATACCCACAAGGCTGTCTTTTCCTACTGATCTGTAATTACCAAAGTCCATGCTTTTTTCTGCATTTGGAACTCCCAACATGTTCAAATTTACGGAATTTTTCATACTGTCAGATTCTTTGCTTTGCACAAATTCAAGATTCAATCCTTCCATATTATGAGAAGTCACTATCTCTTCTTCATGACTTACAGATAGCACACAACCATCATCAATAAAAAATTCATTTGCTGTTGCAGATCGTGTATTGTCGGTGTCTGTCTTTGTCAAGGGTTCTTTAAGTGAGGTCTGCTGTGGAACGCATAATGGTGGTGATGGTAGTATGGGTGAAGTGTCCCATCCCTCTGACAAATACTGCGATGTATTGTTCTCTTTCAACACATTACAAGATGCAGTGAAGTTAAAGTCATGCTGAATACCTGTAAATAACAACAAATACCAACCTCAGGTTTAACTGCTTTAGTGTATTCTGCTGGTAATACACCCACATTCAAATTTTTCAACAACATTCTTACATGGTTACACCCAAACAGACAAATGTCATGCGAGCAAGCTGTCAGCAAACTTGCATGACATATACCATTGCTGTGTGTACAGTGAAAAACTCCTGATGATGGACAGAGAAACTGTCCGAAACATGCAGAGTTTCATTCCAAGCATAAATTTCAGAAATTAGTGCGTCTAGTTGGTTTTATTATAAGAAAAAAAAAATGTGTTCAACAAGTTACTTCTTCTGCAATCGTATATTCGTACAACATGGGGGGGGAAAAAAAACCAATTCAGTTACCACTAATGCAACTATTACCACATCCGACAAAACTCAAATGTTTACATACCCACTTCGGGAGTGTTCAGCTCATTGTCTTGTGCAGTAAAACTGTAACCTTCTGTGTCGGGTGCTGTTTCAGGTTGCAGTTTGGAACACCAGCTGCTCAAATCTTGATAGTCTTCTCCCCACATGAGGTCCAGAGTCAATGGCAATGTGGGTGGTCCGTACATAGACGCTGCTGAATCGACGTTTTGTGACCATGCTGCTGTAAACGCAAACACTGTCTGTAACAGACTGGCGACTGTGCTGTTCCCCAACCACCTTCCCACATAACACATCCAAACCAGACTGACATGGAGTCTGCTGAAGAACTTCTTGAGAGAGAGAGACTGTGCACAGTCAATAGCATGAGAAGTGGCAAACAGGTACCCTACTTATCACCATTTCAGAAAGATACTGTCATTAGAGGAGGGAAAAAAACAGAGATAATCTGCTTTCCTTCAGAAAACAACAAAATAATAGACGCGAAGAAGCTGGCATTTCATACTTCAGTTAAGTGAAGACAAACTTGAGAATGTACGCCATGCATTCTCCATAGTCGAGACGGAAGGGCAGCACACTTCTAACTTCAGAAAGCAATCACTTTAACAGAAGTAATCATAACCTTCTACATACCAAGATGTGCCCTCCTTACACGATGACCAGGTAACTATACACTCACAGGTGGGATGAGATGAGGTGAGATGAGAGTGGGGTCTTGCAGTATGATAAGTCTTTGAAACATAATTACAGTTCGCGCCACAAATTTAATTTCCGCAACGTTGCAAATTTTGATCGACAATAATGTGCATTTTACTTCCTTCAAGAGACAAAATCATAAACAATGCTTCAAGTAGCTTTGGTGTTCATCTGTAAGCCTGTAATCTAATTTTAATCTACTTGCTTAAACCCACTCCAATGAAACTTTATACTGGACATCGTTATCAATTATGATAAATATGATATATGCAATTTTAAGGTTCCCTCAGCAGTTCTGTCAGGGACTACGGTTTTCTGGTACATGTTGGGCTGTGTAGATGGGTTAGTGCCTGCCATGTTACTTTGAAATGTTAGCGAACATCATCCAAACAGCCAACCACTGCATGACACTGTATCAAAGATGATATACTTCATTTGAATCAACCAACAAGTACTACTCACAATCTTCTTGTGGCTCCATATAACCCACGGAACTTGGGACGGCCTGGAAGATACCTGAAGATCTCTTTCCCTTCCACAATGTACTCGATATTCCCACAGAGCTGGTTCCTCTTTGAGGCACCTGGGCTGTTGCCCAGGTGTTGGCATCCCTTCTCTGTAACATTTTGTCCTTCAATTTCACGCAAGGAGAGGAGAGCAGAACTCCTGGTAGATCCTGGCATCTTGCACGGGACTGCAAAAACAAAAAATAAAAATCAATACTGTACACCCGCTTACAAAAGAACCTCTCATAGGAAGATTCAGAAACAACAGACGAAATCTGTTCCGAATCTTTGGTCCACAATGCGACCTGTGAAATACGAGAGTGTACAAATACAAGCTTCTCTCAAATATCTTTTATCTATAGTCACTACCAAATGAACTGCAATTGTGTGTTATATGTATGCATTAGTATTATGTACTTGGTACTGTATACTGTTTGAAAAGCTTTAAGGATGGGAGGCCCCCCGCACGCACGCACGCGCACACACACACACACGCACGCACACTCACTCACACTCACACACTCACTCACTCAATCACACTCACTCACTCACACTCACTCACTCACACTCACTCACTCTCACTCACACTCACTCACAACCTCACACTCACTCTCTCTCTGTGTGCCTGACATCCACCATCTACATGTCCAACAACCTCCCGTGTATGAAAAATCAGGGGCTGCCAGTGCAGTTTTAGGCTCCTGATGATGGGCGGTGTGTCACCCAAAACATGTTTAAGCTTCATATAAATATGGAATAATAAAATTCTGATACATTGTTGCATCTTGTTCGATTTTCCTTTATGAAATGCAGTGGATTATCTGACCTTAATTATCAACATCTTAGTGGGTACAGGGCGTTTTTTAATCACATATTCTAACCATCATACGAAATACACACATCACCAATTAAAGAAGTTCCTCAATTATTTTTAACAAAGTATTATTCCCTTAATTAAAAAAATAGGTGAACTTCAAAGCAGCCTTTACATATATCCACGGATCCCCTGGGAACTGATTGTGGATCCCAAGGGATCCACACAGGACACTTTGGGAACCAATGCTTTGAATGAAACATTATATCCGTATAGTAAGCTCCAAGTTGTAAACAAAGTGCCTATGCACTTCTCAAATGTTGTTTCAAAGCCCAGAAGTGTAGTGTAATTCATTCATTCATCATTAATGACAGCACACAAAATGCTCAAGCGATCTTGGTGTGTCGGCAGAAATGGTGTCAAATACTGGTGATATGAAGTGTGTGCAGTAAGCAGCCAAATTTTTTTCAAACCACAGAGTCCATTGCACTGCTCTACCACTGCCTCCACTGCAGATCAACCCTGAACTGGCATGTACCAGCATGTTAACTCAGAAAATCTACCGGCACACTGGAGACACAAGTGGGGGGGAATTTTGCTTTCCCCACTCTTACCTACCAATCACCTCAAACCCCCTTCCCCCCATCCCACCAGGTTATAACATGAATTTTATTGCACAAAAAAATTGTGGGATTCCCCAACACTTCCAAGCTATTTATCCAGTCATGCCATGAACTCCCCCCAAGCTGTCATACTCCCCATCCAGTCATCTAATCATTATTCCTATAATCCATGAACTTCCTACAGATTCAACCACCCAACAAAAGACTACAGACCAGTTAATGCATTTATCAAAACAAATACGAAACATTACCTGAAGGAAAAAGTCACATACGCATGAAGCAGAAGTACTTCCTCACAAGAAAATTCTTTCTATACAATGACAAATTTCTTACGCAAAAAATGTGACACACTATGTTCCATCCATCCCCCCCCCCCCCCCCCAATACACACACACAGCACAGAGAATTATGTCAAATAGTGTTGTAGATGTTTAAAAGAAATGTGACCAACGCTACACCTAGTCAACCATCTGCCCATCATCGTATGATGCTCCCATGCAAGTCATACATTTTAACCCTTACCCTACTAATGTGGAGAATATGGTGAGCTCCTAATAATGCCAGCAAATGGCAGATGGGATTTAACTCAGTGTTTAAAGGGTTAAAAACCTAACAATTACCCACCATTTGTCAGAATGATGCTTCATAATGTGTTGACAATTTGAAGACCTGTCAATACACACACACATAGAAAAATGCTTCTGGCAATTCATTTCATGTATTTTGGCAACAAGGAAAATTACCGCATTATAGAGACCTGCTGCACAGGTTTTATTTTCCACAAAATTCCATTCATAGCATAATTTTATATTTTTCTGTTAAAACAGCAAGTTTTCCATAAACTGTGCACTAAAATTTAAACACCCACCCCGATAGGATAACAAAAAGACCCTCCCTCTCGTAAACCAAATTCACATTTTAAAGTGCCGGTTTCAAAATGGTAAAAGCAAAATTGAATTTAAAAAAATAAAAGGCACCTCTTCTGAGGTACTTCAAACATACTGCTTACAGTTATTGAAATAAGTCATACTGCCTACAGTTATTGAAATAAATCATACTGCCTACAGTTATTGAAATAAGTCAAAGATGTAGCAGAAAGACTACAAAACATACAAGATTTCCCTACTGTTAACTCCGTAGCAAGGCATCCCGAAAGCGTCAACATGTTAAACGTTTCCAATGTGTGAATATGTTCTAGACTCATGAACAAAACTGTCCAACCACATGCAGAGCATACATTCAGCTGAGGTTCTCATGGTCTACATAACTATACAATTCTAAAATGCATACATACACTCAACTGCAACTTACATTCAATTCACCGTGGCGTCTAAAAGAAATGGTGACTTCTTGTAGTCACAGTTCAAGGGGAAAGTTGAGATTCTCTCAACCTGAAAAAGAAACACACAAAGATCTTTGCTTTACATTTCCTTACATGTAACTGAAATTAACACATCAATCTTGAAGCACTATGAAATAAGAACGAATGTTAGGGTGTCTAGAAAGTGGTTCCAACATTTAGTAATGCAGGGATACATACTACATCAAATACATCCAGTGCCCTGCCATACAAATCATACTTGAAAATACTATTCAGTATGCAATTCAGGTCTGGTACACTATCTGTATGTCTAAAAATACATTATCCCCTTATTTTCAACTACCCTTTGGAAGTACAATGACCAATGTTAAATACTACTTACAGGAATATTTCCAAGCCACTGTACATTCCTGTCAACACAAACTTTATATCACTTCCTTAACATCAACCACACATGGTCACTCAAATGAAGACATACTTCATTTTGATATTAAAAAAAATCAAGCTTAAGACATTAAAATAATCTTAAAAAGTTCTCTTTGATATGTAAACTTACACAATAATTCAAGATGTTTAACAACATACATGCTATATTAAATTTGCATTCACTCTTTCAGGTGTCCTTGCTAAACATCCTCCCATGCAAAAACAGGCTTCCTATTACCTCTCATACAAAAATAAACTCCATGAAGCATCAGAACTGGATCAACTGTCCTTACCCTAGACCCCTCTCACACTTCCATTTTCTGAACTTGGTAAAATTTACTTCTCTAATTTAAGTGCTATAATACAATATGCACAGACACAAAACACAGCACAACACATTTTCCTCATTGTCGCCAGGGCTTTACTTGGTAACTCTGTTACAATCAAATCAAATAACTAACTTAACCTATAATTCCATACACCAGCGCAATCTTGACAAGGAAACAGTACCATTCAAGAAAAAACTAATATTATGCATACCTATATTATTCACCATTGAATCATATTTTGGAATAGTCTTATTCCCTATGGGAGAAAACTTGTAAGATCTAGGCATAAATGGGTGAATAACAAAACTATCTGTAACAAACACAAGGTATGGAATGGGTTAATATGGCCCACAATGGGCTCCTACAAGCAGCCTCACAACCCGTCTGCAACCCTTGGGGGTTCAGGGAAATACAGAATACTTTAAATAACTAAATAATGGGCTATGTTTGTAACAGTTTTCTTAGTATCTGCAATACTAATTATAATTTCAAGATGTCCAAAACCATTCCCTACGTATCTTTCCACATACAAAATCCAACTATAAGTTCCCACAATGTCTGTATTTTCCAAAAATAAAACCAACAGTTTCAGAAGTAAATGAAGAAAGACGCCAAGGGTCAGAAGTGTCACTGTATTGTTAAGTATAGAGTGACCACGTTACATCGCAAATTTAAAAGTATGGTACTTCTACGTTGGTATCATGAATATATAAAAACAAAAAACTGAGAACTTGTAACCACCCATGTCTACTTAGTGAAATATGAATACGTCGTTTCCTTTGCCTATACTCCCTCCTTTTGGGGGGTGGGGGGTAGTTATTGTATACAAAGACACACATGCGCCTGCACACGTGGAAATCGAGAAACAATAGGAATATGGTATTTTAATTTAAAACTTCGATCCAAGAACATCAAACTACTAAGCCTGGTACATTACCGTTACAATTCACTTCCTTCCTATTTTTAAACCTGAGGAGAAAAAGACTATCCATCAACAAAAAAAAAAGTACATGAAAAACTTGAAAAATGAGAGCATATTCACTTTTACGGTTGAATTTCCGGCGATTGCACAACCTTGTGCAAGCAGTTTTTTTTACCGCAGTCCTCACAACGAGGAACTGCCCTCCCCCCCTCCCCGCCCCCCAAGCGCCGGAAACGTAACCGCTCAAGGCTTGCAATTACTTTGGTTCCAGAAGACCTTAGACCAGACCTTGCCACGCCTCCCGCTCCGAACCCCTTACCCGATATTTAGCGTGCATACTAACTCAAACCCCTCACGATTATTTTAATCGAACATACTTCCAATGAAATACGAATTTCCAAGAAGCTTACTGGTTCAAACCCCCACACGAGTTCTGTTAATGCCCAAAAACGAATACAAGAAGCCTACTGGTTCAAACTCCCCACACGAGTTCCACGAATGTCCAAAAACCAACCCGAAAGTTATCACCTAGATCTGATTAAGCAACCAAGTTCAAAATGGTGTCATCAGTGTTTTCTTAAACATGCACGTTTGACGACAAACGGCTCTTCCAGCGTTCCTCTTAACGGACAGTGACCACTAACGGAACCGTCTGATTCTACGTTCTTAAATGGCCACATCTCTCACCCGTCAGAAGAAGTGCCACGTATTAGATGCCTTAAAAGCCATTTTTGATCACGTGGGCAAAACCTGGATCAGTCACATGACGTAGCAAAATGCCAAATACCATTACAAGACAAAGGATGAATTATCAGCACTCACCTTCCCAGCAAAAAACTGATATGCAGGTAAATCAGAGCTCGCTATTTACCACGAAGCTGCGTAATAAACGAATTGCACGCACAACCAAAGAAATAAACTATCTGCCTGGAAATCTCAACAGGGAAGTGTACGACGACGTTATTTGGAATCTTGGTTATATAGAGTGGATATGGGCCGAAAGACCTCTACTGCGTGACCTTCAACGTTTCAAACGCTTAAAACACTGCATCAAACGCGCCAAACGTTAATCTTCACTTTCACACACCAACACGAGAATTGCACACCCTTCTTGCCTGCGCTCTGCTTTTTACGTTCCAAACTTGTTTCATGACGTCAACATGGGCCAATGACCATCGCAGAGTGATGTCACATTCAGCCAATCACAGCCACTAACGATAATAATTTGCCTCTCGGATCCTCCAATAAGAGGCCGCAGGTGGCAGGAATTGCAACGTTGCCAACAAATTTCTTTTCGTCTATCCTCGTACAGGCACCTTCACTGTACAATGATGCATACAGCAAGGTAAAAGCTGTGGGTTCAATGCATTTGCCAACGCATGACGACTACCGCTCTCGGTGTCTCCAAAATAGTATAAAAATTACAATAATAACTGCTGCCTTATTTCAAGCTATTGAATCTTTCTGGTTGCTCACTCTAATAAATCTAAGCATGTTGGGGCAGAATTACAATTGCTTCACTCACTACCTCGTATCGAAAATCGTTATCGCTATACGCTATTTAACATATGCCCTTACATTTTGAAGTTCATTGCCAAAGCTAAAGATAATGCGATGCTCTAATCAGAGTTGTGTGTACACACTAACATTCTGCCGAGTCACTTCAGCTAGCGCGTGTTAGCCATGTCAAAAGATGGCAACAACATGCAACAGCAGCAAGCTAAATGAGTTTTCTGCACTCCTCGATAAACAGTCACCTGACATATTACTGTTGCTAGATCACCTTCGTGGTTGACATTCGGTTTTAAATAAATCAACATGTTTACTTTTTCTGAACAGCCTACAGAATAATGATAAAACTAAAGCTGTACCTGCACACGTCAAGAAGATATGTGGAGGAGTGGAGGTACAGCTCCACTCATTCCTTGGAACTAGATGGATATGAGCGATCAGCTTCATGCTCTGGCCGCTTTACCCCAAAGGAAAGAGCCCCTGGCACCAATATAATAGGAGGCTAGGTGGGCCCCAGGCCCATTGACGCTTCGGCGAAGAGAGAAATCTCTTAACCTTCCGGGAATCGAACCATACGTCCTCAGTCATCCAGTCTGTGGCCTAGTCATTGTATTGTCTGAGTTTCAGGGTATCTGTTTTCTAAAGAATGTTCATGGTACATAACAAATACCTGAACTAAATTATTCACACGTAATTCAGTAACAAACTACAACCCTGGAGCCCAAATTCCAGCTACGAGAAAACTGTAGATTCATCTGGTGTTTGTCGCGACATGACGCAGGTACAGCGCGTATTATAGACGCGTCACACGACCGTCTTGCTGTCTCTAGCACGTTAAAAAAAATTAGACGTACGGATGAGCAGGAATTATACTAGACTCTTGATGATGATGATCGCAAAAAAAAACTGTGCGTGGCGGTCGAGAGGTTGGCATTCCTTTTTCTTTTGCCAGAGGCTGTGGGTTCAAACCCGGCTGTCAGACAGACCTAACGCGGCTGCAAATGTTGGCGGTTTCCTCAGGCCCTTCAGACAAACGCTGCAACAGTGGCTCAAACGGGCCACGGCCGCTTCCTTCCACAACCCTTCAAATTAATTAGTCTACCAGTCGACGCAGTAATGCTGGCATCGTTACATACATACATATAACCAACTACGTCTGCTTAATGATTCATACTGGCAAAAAAAAACGGAATACGAATTACACGTGACACTATCGTCCCACAGAACAGCACCCGAATTAACACACATTTATTTCTAAATAACTGCACAATACACAGTTTCTGATGCCCCTACATGTTTCGGTTACAAACCGTAGCCATCTTCAGGGAGCTGTAGTATACGAGGACACATGCAGCGCGTTATACAACTTGTCACCCATGTGGGATCATTCTACGATTAACCGCGTGCTTGCCTCAAGGTGGCCGCAGTTTTGGGCCGAAACGTGTAGCAACATCACAAACTATGTATTGTGTAATTTGTTAGAAATAAATTAGTGTATTCGAGACAAATTCACGGAACACGTATAATACTACTACATTCCGAATTAACGTTTTAACCCTTTATGCAGCGAAGCTAACCTGAATATTGGGCCGGGATAGCTCAGTCGGTATAACGACTGGCTACGGGCTGGAAGGTCCGGGGATCGAATCCCGGTGGGGGTGAGATTTTCCGCACCTTGTCCAGACCGGCCCTGGGGCCCACCCAGCCTCTTGTACAATGGGTACCGGGTCTTTCCCGGGGGTAAAGAGCGGCCGGGGCGTGACGCTGATCCCTCACCCCCTTCTACTGCCGTGGTCATGAAAGAGCAGAGCTATACCTCTACTCCTCCTATGGGCCGTGCGGCCTGTAAAGAGCCTCAGTGCCTGTAAAAGAGTGCACTTTTACTTTAACCTGAATAGTCACCAGATAAAATATAAAAATCCACGACTGCTCGTTGCTGAATTGCTGTGAAAACTATGGTCATGGCCCTACCCGACCCAACCCACTCCACTAAGCCACATACCTCCTCGTAACACGTGAAGGCAGTCGGTTTACCCTCTGAAACGAAATTTTAGCTACGTCGAAATTCCCCCTCCCCCC
>Ga0268261_10003571_pt1 | contig 11469 bp, 9 predicted proteins | sample TergutNc150P1_FD_190353 | JGI IMG/M metagenome (GOLD analysis project Ga0268261, IMG submission 190353) | Nasutitermes corniger P1 segment gut microbial community from laboratory colony in Florida, USA - Nc150 P1 (SPAdes) (version 2) | ecosystem: Host-associated > Arthropoda: Insects > Digestive... | reverse complement strand
CACTCACACTCCCCCAAATAATGCAGCATCACATAAACACCAAAGCAGTGTCCAGCCTAATCAACGACATCTACCGCATGCTACAGCAACAATCGCTAAGTGACCAGCCATAACCACTCCTCAGTCCCAGGATACATCTTAAAAGGAAAAGAGACAATTGTGCAAATATACATAAAAACATTTATATAGAAACAAATCCTGTAAATATCCCGTGGAATACCGACAGGTGAAACACGGGTTGTATACACTATGAAACAAAAGAAAAGCCGCCATCCGTTAACTAAAGTTGTGATGCTCACGCATTTTGTCAGTGAAACTACTTGCGGTTGATGATTACACTGTAAGTGCCACGATTATCATGTCTGTTTTTCTTCCAAAGGTACAGTTGTTAAAAAATAGGGGTATTCTTTTTGGAACACCTGTATGAGTAAATAAAAACTTAGAACTTTGAAATCTGACTGAAGAAAGTAAACAAAACTCGTGAGTTTTAATACACTTTTGCTACATGGGAAGACTTAATCCTCAGCAACAAAGGTACTAGTTGGCTGTGCCGTGCCCACCCAGCTCTTTCGCATGCATTGTTATCAGATTTTTGTAACATCCTCTCTCTGTATGTGAAAAATGTGGCTTGCCCATTATGAGCATAACTTGATCATATGTCAATCAGGAATTGTGACATCTTCCTGTCTTGGGTTTCATCAGGTTCAGTTACAGACCATTTAATTGTATAACCCAAATCATCTCCGTGGCTCACACCTGTCAAGGAGTTTATAACTGTACACATTTTTTTTAACAACATGGAAGTAAAGTCGTGATATACTGGTGCTTGAAGCAAAGACTGTCAGTAAGAGAGAAAGCACGTCATAAGACCTAGGGATATGTTGTATACCCAACAAGTTGGCTTATATGATAATGCTTCTCTCTTGCATTCAGGAGGTGCCAGGATTGTACCACCGCAAATTAAAAACTTCAGCTACTTCTTTTCGCATGTTTACAATTATTTGCTGGCTATCCTGACATTAAGTGCAGTACAGTCTGAATGCAGACTTCATTAAATAAATCGTAAGATATTCCTGTTTTTATAACCTGTTTTCTGAGTTCTGTACAGTTATATAGTGTCTTAAACTTGCACAGCAACTAAATGCATTTATATATTCTCGGTCATTAAATCATGTTACAGTGGAACTAATGTGTAACATTTTGCTCACCACCTCTCTCACCATGATCAGAGGTAGATGTGATGGGAAGTCTGTACTCAAAAAGGACACTGGACGCTGAGATCATATTCATTAAAAATTAATAACTACATGAAGTAGAGTCCTATTTGGGAAGCTGGTAGTTCCTTGTCAAGAAATTCCCCATATTAATTTGAACCCGAAAGATATTTGTGTTCGCTGGAGCCCGCCAGCTGTACCTAGCCTGACAGTCATGGACAGCCAGGTTGGAGGCTGGGCGAGGGGTTAATAATTCATCACTTGAAAGTCAACGTATTGCAGAATGTTACACAGGTTTTCAGTTGTGGACAGAATCTTGGGAAAGACCAAGAGCATTCTAGGCTTATTAATACAACTCCTAGCCATGTCAGTCGTCACGTTATATCCAAATGACGGAAGCAGATAGTCTCCGAAACGCTTGATTTTCGCGCAGTCACCCAAGAAAACTGAGATTATTGCAGCTGTTGATGGCGAATACTGTGGTTTTCTGATTGTCACAACATGTAGGCTGGTAGGTGGTTACAAACATTCCCAGGAACCTGGTTCCTCCATTTTCAGGGCGCAAGATGGAGACATCAGCGTTCCCCACTATGGTGGCTGAAGTGTCTTTGCTGTTAGGTGGAAGTGAATTTTTATGCATTACTTGGTTGAATTTCATGCTTTGAAGGCTTAAATATTAATTTCACTCGTACAGGGGAGGGTCAACGAGTGCTCACTGTCTGTATGCCCTACTCCCATATCTTAGTATGCGTGTTTTGTTGGATGTGATCTACCAACCAGAGTAGTTTTTCTTTCTGGTGTGGTGTTTCTGTTACTTTGAATCATCACATTGCAGTTTACCACATAATGAGCAAAGTTGCTTTCGTGGCTCGGAATTTTTCTGTCCTGGCTGCATTCTGTCATTACTTTACAAACGTAACCAACCATTACTTTCTGTTGGAGTTTAATGTTGTACCTGAATTGGTCGTAGTGCCTGACATAGGTGCTGACAGACCATACTTTCCTCTGTAAGCAAACTGGTAGAAGCAGACAGGTGCTGTATTGTTTGCAGCTTGAAGTTTCGCTGCGCCTGTTTTCTCAAGCGCAAAGAGTCAGTCACCGGCGATCTGGACATGAAAAAATCACATTGAACATTCTGTTAATTCAGTGTTTAATCGTGCAAGGGACTATGGTACTTAGGGACTATGGTACTTACTGCGAAACAAACTCAATACATGAAACTTGATGTCCTCGTGGCGATGAGTACTTGCTGCCTTTTTGGCTGTGATGTCAGGTAGTCTGGCAGATTAAGATTGAAATTAGGGTAGCAGGTTACTCTGAAACGTCAGTACGTATTTACCAGACTACATAGCATCGCGTCCAGAAAAATTTAATCTATCATCCAACGCATTTGCCCAGGGGTCAACTCAGTCTGTAACAGAAATGAGTAACGGCAGCCGGTGTGTACGGCTGACAACCTAACCACCTTCATTTGTAGAGTTTATAGAAATTCTGGGAGCCTCAACCTCCTCGAGTGGGATAGCTGTACCTTTTACTAGTGCTACTACTATTACTACTACTACTACTACTACTACTACTACTACTGCTACTACTACTACCACCACCACCACCACCGCCACCGCCGCCGCCGCCGCCGCCGCCGCTGCCTTGACCTCAGCCACTACCACCATCATATTCTCAGTTTTAGCAGATTTCTTTATTTGACCTTCTGTCTCATGTAGTTATCGTGCTTTTACTGACCGAAGAAATGTTATCAAGATTCATTTCCAAAATATGAACTTTATCTGTTATATGGAGTGATTGACCTTGTTGTTCACGCGTTGTACTGTGGCACGTATGATAATCGTGTGGCCATGAATTTAATTTATGTATACCAGTACAGTTGCTCCAAAGTTTAAATATGTGGGCAGTGACACTTCATAGAGGGGATTTAAAATACTCCCTTTTCTCGACGGTGCATGCTAAAGAGATTGTGTTTATTAAATAAAGTTCAAAGCAAATGTAACTGCGTATGTAGGCATAACTTGGGGGGGGGGGGGGGCAAGGGATGTAATTGCCACCATTATTTTTTTTTACTGAAGAATTTTTTGGCTACTGAGTTGAATAGGGACAAATAAAAAGATGGGGCGAGGGTGGTGTAAAGGTGTGTATGTATATTAATGACTGTTTCCAACCAATTTTCCCTCTCTTTCTAACTTGACTCCTTCGTAAATTAAAGCTCCTGATACTTATTGTCGATTTCGGCCCCTTTACCCACAGTGTTATTAGCCAAGTTAGGCCTGTGACTGCATAGTGGTATTGTGTCACGTCAAGTATACACTATAACCTGCCATGAAGGCACAAGGGGGGGGGTGGAGGTATAGTTTTTACTCTTTCTTTGCCCTCGGCCCAGGTGGTAACGCCACGCGCCGTCCGCTTTCCCCTCGGGGATGACCGGGTAACCATTGTGTAGGAGGTTGGGGGCCCCCAGGGCCGATCTCGATGGGTACGGGAGATCTCGCTACCACCGGGATTCGATCGCCGGACCGCTCAGCCCATAGCGAGTCGCTATACCGCTTTTCCGACAAGACTGTAAAGAATGTTCCTTATAAGGTACATCAGTTTCTATATCAAATTTTAAAACAGATGTGCCCAGTGACTTAGGAATTTAGTATGTTACGTTCATACCTAAGCCGGAAGGTCGCGGGTTCGATTCCTGATGGTGTCATTGGAATTTTTTATTGACATAATCCTTCCGGCCGCACTATGGCCGTGGAGTTGACTGCCTCTAACCGAAATATGTACCAGGAATATTTCTTGCGGGTTAAAGGCGGCAGGTGTGTAGGGCTGACAACCTTACCACCTTCATGTGCCGATTGTAGTATTGAAATCTGGGAGCCACAGCCTCCTGGAACCCCCAGGGCCTGTCCAGGCCTGTAATGGGGACTGCTTTACCTTAACGTTCATACGTACATAAATACATACATTAATTCATCCATATACATATACGTATATACATACATACATATACACACATACATACATACATACATACATACATACATACATACATACATACATACATACATACATACATACATACATACATACATACATACATACATACATACATACATACATACATACATACATACATACATACGTACACACACACACACACACACACACATTTGACCTGTGCCTGTCATGTTCCCTAGAACTTTGTAAAGAATTCCACATGTCACATGGTTGTTGACAATAATGGTGGTAATTAGACTGATGAGTCCTTTACAGTCTCTTGTTCTTTATTTACGGTAAGTGCATACTTTGCCGATTCCGGTGGTCGTGCGGTCTAAGGCACAGGTCTGCGGCCGCTCGATGACTGGAACCGCGGGTTCAGATTCTACTGATGGCACGGATATTCGTCTCTTGTGTTGTGTATTGTGTAAGTAGCGAGCTGATCACTCGATCAGGGGAGTCCTGCTCTGTGTGTGTGTGTGTGTGTGTGTGTGTGTGATCTAGAAACCTGAACAGTGCGGTGGCCTAGGGCCGCGTTGGGCTGTTGTGCCAAAGAAAAAAGTCCTTCCTTACACACCACTTTGTGCGCCTTACCATGTCCATCGGCACAGAAAATTGTGACTACAGTTCTTGTACCATGGTTGACAAAACTATACAGCTGTGGCTTCTGTAAACTGGTATGGTAATCCAGTATACTAGTGTGAATACGCTGTTCCATGGCTAAAGCGGTAGTGGCTGGGTTCTCACCACAGCTGAGGTTCAGTTCCAGGGCATTCCATGTGGAATGAAATGGCACTGGGACAGTTTAAAGTACTTCGGTTTTCTCCTCTCACTGCCATATTACAATTCTTGATACTCATATTCACCTGCCTGCCATGAGTACTATACGCATAGTTGTAATTGACAACGTTGTTAAATACAGTACTTAAGGAAAGTGCACAAATATGGATACTGAGGACCATGATTACCACAGGTGCAAGTGGTTGCTATTTATACGTCCAGCGGTAAAGTGACTTTGTTTCAATTGTGCTGTGTTGATCAAGGCTGAATGTCACATTGTATGAAAGCCTATTTTTCTCTTTAGTCATCTTCATTTTGTACATTAATCTTCTTTTTGTCTTTGGTAAGTATGTTTGAAGTAGAGTCAAAAAGTATGTGGATCTTTGTGCATGCAGAATGTGTCATTATGGACTGCATTCACCATTGGTGCAGAAAGAAACTATGGTACTTGTGAAGTGTTATTCAATGAAACCTACTATGATGGCTTTCGCACACAATCAGCTTAATATAAATTGTGTTTATGCTTCCTAACACTTCAGTATGTAGGAAGTGACGTGCTGTTGTTTAATGATATTAGACAGCTTGTACTACATCACTTCTTATTGATCATCTAACTATTCTTGCAGAAGATATCCTGAGGGTATTGTGCATTTGGAGTACTCTACAACACAGCGCTCTTTATCTGTGGATATCTGAATTAACCTAGATCTGTGATTTACTAATATTTTTATGAATGTCATGCTTCATGCTTGGGAGATCCTGCATTCAAATGTGAACCCAGAGAATAGGTATTTTGACTGAGGTTTTTGTGGTTTCCCCATTCCTTCTAGAGAAATACCAGTATAATAACTTAGATTAATTCATGATTGCTTCCTTACATGTTTTTTTCCAGTTCATTAATCGTTAATAACTTAACCATCTGATGCTGTGAAGTTTGAGATCGCCGACAGTGTCTTTAATTAAACCATAAATAAAATAAGTAAACAGTAATTTTATTTGCGAGATGCTTACCTATGTGATCACTTATGCAGCTATCATTGATAATAGTTTTCGCTGAAGACACTGTTGAAGTAAGTGGTTATTACCTTACATTTTCTTGTTCTCAGGAACGGTGTAATTGTAGTCTGAGATGTGTGGGATGAATTCAGCAAAGTTCTCTTGCAGAACTTTCATTAAATTCTCGTTGGCTATCCTGTCTAAACAAAATGTAAATCACAAGCAATAATATTAAAATAGTATACTTCCAGACGCTGTGTTAACAATCACGTTTTATTTTATAATGAAATGTTCCTTGCCTGCTGGCCTATTCTCAGTCCATAATTTTTTTTGCCCTGTGTATCTTGTCCTCCTGCATCATTTCAGGAATGGTTAAATTGATTATACATGTAGCATGCATGGTGGAATAATAAATGCGTACATTCATTTTAATCGAAAAAGCTGAAGGGACAAAGGCGTTTGGAAGACCTACACATAGACCGAAGGACAATTTTAAAATGCAGATGTGAATGTGGTTCTGGGTAGGTTCAAATGATCGGTTTTTATGAATACGGTAAGCAGTCTTATGGTTACGTAAAAGGTGAAGATTTCTTGTCTGGTTGCGTGAATGTCAGAAGGATCGTGTTTCATGAAGTTTGTTTTTGTTACAGTACCATTATAACTTTTGTTGCCTGGCGTGAGTTGTTATGTTTGTTATTCATCGGGTTTTTAACCCTTTCGTGTCCTCTGTGGGAAGCCTGTGGGCATTTTAATTTTTCTATGCTCGCTAGTACCAAACCCCTTCCATTACCATGTACTCATTTACTGCCGCATTATGATCTTGTGCTGAGTGTTATGTACTTGTGGTTCATGTTCGTTGCTGTGTGTTCTAGAAGTATGCATATAGCGACGACAGATTGCAAGAGTTTCATATTTTCCCATAACAAGAATACTTTCTCACAATTTTTTAAAGTTAATTTGTAGCTGTTAGGAGAGAGATTGGAAATAATTGATAAAGCTACTCATTTATTACTTCTGTTAAAGAAGTTCTGATGGTACAGGGAGATGTCAAAGATAAAGAAAGCTATCACAACAAAGGATTTTTTAATATATATGGGAGATTTGTGTACAACATGTTTTGGTCCAAAGGGAATATCTTCAGGTAATGATCGCTTAGGACCGAACCATGTTGTAAACAGATCTCCCATATACGTAACAAAAGCTCTCTAGTTGTGACAGACGGCTTTTTTCTTTGCCTGTGTTATTATAATCACAATGGTATGAACCGATTTAAGATCACAGGGAGATGTCTCTGGGAATTGTGATGGTATTTGAAGTGACCCAAAAAAAAAACAGGATAATAGGTGATCTCTGAGACGGAAAATACAATTACTCTGAAAGGTTACTTTATATGAAGGTTATCGTATTCTAACATGTTACGCCATGTGTGCAGGTAAATAATTACTGATGTTTTGAAGGTTTATAATACATTCAAATTCAGGGTCAAGCAGTCCAAGATGTGAAGCTGTACCATAAAGTAACAGTATATTCTAAAGATAAGGACGATTCGGTTTGTGAGCCAGTGGGAGTGATGGTGTTATTTGTAGGAAGGTTAACCAGCAGTGGTTGACTTAAGCTGTGAGGTCCTGAAATGAAGTGATGGGTTTTAGGATGTGGGTTCTCACCTACTTACTTGCTGACTTGCTTACCTACTCCCTGGAGCAGAGTCCTTGAGAAGCTAACTGGTGTTCAGCTAGTCATAAAAATTCCCCGCATTTTATGGAACCCGAAGGTTCATTACCGCAGTCACAAATGCTCGCCACCTGTCCATATCCTGAGCCAGCTCGATCCAGTCCATACCCCCACATCCCACTGCCTGAAGATCCATCTTAATATTATTCTCTCATCTACGCCTGGGTCTCGCAAGTGGTCTCTTTCCTTCAGGTTTCCCCACCAAAACCCTGTATACGCCTCTCACCCCCATACCCACCATATGCCCCGTCCGTCTCATTCTTCTCGATTTTATCACCCGCACAATGTTGGGTGAGGAGTATAGATCATTAAGCTCGATGTGGGTTCTAGAGAAGGTAAATGTGACCGTCTCTACAGGGCTGTCTGGAATGCAGTGTGTAGTGGGGTTAGAGAAGTTGGAGAAGCGATGGAGAAAGTAAAAATCGTGGACATCAGTGGTCCTGAAGGGGGCTGTTATGCAATTATTGAGCCAGGAAAGGGCCATTGCAACCATTATGGATAGGCTTCCCCCTCTCTCTTAGAGTGAGTGAGAAGTTGCCTTAACCCCAAGATTTTCCCATCCCCCTGTTCATTTTGTTTACAAGAAACTCAATGTAATGATCTGTTTAATTATGTGGTCCATAGAATGGGTTGTGGTAGAGTGGATTTTGGCAACCTGTCTTTGTGTGTAATGTTTCTGTTGGAGATGTGTATTGCGACTACCAAGTAGGCTTATCTAGTAGTCCGAGGTGGAGGCACCAGCGTGTTCTTTTACTCTGGTCTCAGTAGACTAGGCAGTATACCAATTGTAGTCCTGACCACACCTTCAGTGGATGCTGTACATTCCTGGAGCCTTAAGTTCCAGGTGATCCTTAAAGGGGAATAGGAAGCTAGCGGTCTTCTTCAGTGGCAGGCCAACACGTCTGATGTGTGCGGATAGCATCCTGCTGATGAGGATAATGCATGGATGTAAGGCAGGACGGCAACCCTCTCCGCTGGATGGAGAACCTGTTGAATCCGTCTGGTGGTAGAGTCCAGTTTAAATGTGATGGCACACGGTGACGCACGGGAGGGGAAGTGAAGGGGAAACTGGCGAATGGAGTGGGTATCCAGTACTCTTAACACTACCTCGGAACTTGGTGTATCCAGCATTACTACCGCTGATGCGCACACCTCGGCTGCCAGTAGTCGACTGAACTAACGCCCCTGCCGATTTAAATGGACTCATCAGATTCGCCGAAAGACGAAATCTGGTTTCTGTGCGTGTGCCATCGCATATCAAACGCAGTCTATCTGTTCCTCCTGCTGGTGGCCTTGAGGAACAATTCCAACTCCTGAAGACCCCCAGTCACACAGAGCTGAGGCTTTGTGTACCAAGGCGGAGCGAATTACCCGCTTGTTGGAAGGGTAGTGGTGGTGGTGGCGGTGGCGGCGGCAGCGGTGGTGGTGGCGGCGGTGGTGGTGTGAGATGGAGTTAAGGTAGAGGGGGCTCATTAAATCTCGTGCCCCATCAGGTGTCTTGTAAATATAAATGTCTAGGAAAGTAAGGTGGCATCTCTCTCCGTCTGCAAGGTGCATTGAATATTCTGGTGTACACTGCTCAGGGGTTCAAGAACCCCCTTCAGCTTTCCTGATCTGTGGGGGTAGATCACAGTTGTGTCATCCATGTAACGAAGCCAGTAGAGGGACCGTTGGCTGGCTTGATTTGCGGCTACTACATGAAACCCTCGTGTATAGGTCAATGATAAGAAATTAGCCCTCTCATCACCACTCTGTTGTTGATCTGCTTGAAGAACTGGCCACTGAAGCTGAACCTGGGAGAAGTCATGATGTAACAGAACAGTGCCAGGATGTTCCTGATGTGTCGACCGAGAAAGTACAAGGATTTTCTAATTGGCTGTCCGGTGAAGAGTGAGACTACATTGAAGATGACCATGATGTCATCCAGTCCGACACATAAAGAGCCAAATATGCGAGCAAACTCAAAGTTCTTCGTGTGATGTGAATTTTCTGTGGGGGGCTGAGCTTAACCAACCAGTGGCTTGGGCGGCTGGTGAATAAGGGCTCTGATGTTTATGATAGGCCACAGGGGCCCCCCTTATTTAATCGTAGGGAGACTATTAAGACACTGGACATGTACGACATCCATTGAGGGTGTGGTAAGGTCCACATTGGGCACATTGGCTGGTCAGTCGCGACCAGGGAGAGGGCATACTGACACATCCACCTTAGACGGATGGATCGACGACAGCAGGGAACAGCGTCAGCAGAGAACGTGCTATACACCTGCAGGTCACGTAAAGCCTTTCCACCAAATCCATTTGTGGACCATATTATCAAACAGGTGATTGAGCTTGTCCTTTGTCCAAACAATATGAACAGGGAGGATGGCGTAATCATGACTTCGAAATAGTGCCGTGGCAAGATCATCGGTGTTTAAGAGTTCTGGAATATTAAATATGTAGAAACTCAAACCGCAACCACGTCCTATCCCTCTTATATGCGGAACACAACTGGACGCTTCGTATTCTCCATATCTTGCACAAAGTTTTGTTCTGACACATTGTTTTTGTGCAGCTTACCTTGTTCTGACTTATCCCTATGTCTGTAATTTTGAACCACAAGGCTTTCCTGTGAAGAGAGTCAAGTGCCTTCTCAGAATCCACAGAACACCAATTTGTTGACCCCCTTTTGCTCAGATATTTTTCCACACTTTTTATAATTATAATACAGGGAGTTGGGAAAGTCGCTGTGCACTTATAAAAGATGTTGGAAGTGGTGTCCACGAGCGTCTGTTCAGGCCTGAACCCGTTTAATTTCATTCGCAAACAATTTCTGCAGATCTGCTTGTGAAATGTTTCTTACGTACGCAGTTTTTAATTCATTAAGCGTGTGTGGGCGATCACGATACACTGCAGCCTAGTGCACAGCGACTTTCCGAACTCCCTGTATTATCCACTGTGCTTATGCGTGGAACAAATGCCGTTTCAAAAGCAGTTAATATCCTGTGATACAATAACCAGTTTCTTAACCTGAATATATATCCCTCAAAACAAGTAATAATGACACTCGTGTATAAGTTCCAGACTCCCCTTGATTTCACTTCTCTTTATAAACTGGTTTTTTTAAATGCAGTTTTGCTTTTAGTATTATTAAACTTCATCACAGTTTTACACCCTTAATATTTGGCAGCCAGCAGTGTTCTCTTGCACACTGTTGCTTTAATAATTTTCATGCCCGAAGTAATTTCTTTCACCCTTTGTGTCGTAAAAGTCTGCTTCCAGCCAATCAGCATAGTATGAAACACATACTTGAAACTCTTTTGGTAACAGCCAACACCCCCTCACCCATCTGTTTTGTCAACAATAGGCCAGGATGTCTTAACCAGCTATCTGGATTCACAGTCGCCGTGTTCACGTGTTCCTTCGAAATGTTCGTAACTGCCTCCCATATTACATTTTTCTATTTCTATTTCGGTACACGCCCGTTTTTTCTACTGAGAAACTAAAGTTATATAGAAATGTACGTCATATCATTGGTACATCCCTTGCAAAGTTGAGATTACACTAGCCTGCAAAAAAAAACTTTTTTTCTGCGGTAAAAACCAAAATAGGTGGGTTTTACTAATTTCGTTGTGCTGAATTCAAAAATGCATTTTGTTTTGCCGTATCACGTCTGGTTATTTGGCAAAAATGCAAAATGTTATTTTGTCATTACGTAAAATTTTCAATAACTTAGTGGTGATTGAATTGGATATATTACATATAAATGT
>Ga0268261_10003570_pt1 | contig 11470 bp, 12 predicted proteins | sample TergutNc150P1_FD_190353 | JGI IMG/M metagenome (GOLD analysis project Ga0268261, IMG submission 190353) | Nasutitermes corniger P1 segment gut microbial community from laboratory colony in Florida, USA - Nc150 P1 (SPAdes) (version 2) | ecosystem: Host-associated > Arthropoda: Insects >... | reverse complement strand
CCTTTTTTTTTTTTTGGGGGGGGGGGGGTATTGGCCCACAGTACCATACAGTAAAAATGGTTGATACATATGTGGATTTTGTCAAAAGGAACAAAAAGCTGCAGAGCAGAGTAAAATATTCTGTATATAAGAGCTCCCTCAACACTTGGAATATGCAGTAGCTCAATGTAATCTCTTTTATTGTGTGCAATATTAAAGTTTATTTTTAAATAGCTTTCATCACTGTGTTACTTGCATTACTTGCATCCCTGAGCATTTCCAATAGTTTTCATATTTATGTTGGGTTAGGCTACAAATGCACATTAAAAATGAATACAGGGGCAGAATGCACAAATCCCAGGTGCCTAGTGGCCCAGGTGACTAAATTATATATGGCAGCACCCAATATTTTCAGCGTAATTATAGTAGTTTCTTTTTTCTTACATAAAAAATATTTTATCATTTCACAAACACTACTCAGAAAGCACCAGAGAACTGTGACATTCACACATCAGTCCAGAAATGTGGGTCCTCAGTATGGATCTTGCTTCATGTCACCTTTCTGGTGCCTAGAATTTGAAGATGGCTCCTAGTTTTATGAAAAATTTGTAACCATTATATGGGAGTGCATCAATTTAAGTGCCTATATAGCTGCTCAGGTGCAACAGAAAGCCTCCACTTCATGAAATCCAAAAATACACATTATGTTCACAAAGCATAACAAATGGTTCCAATTCTGATCCAGTCAACCCTATATTCCAGTTATCTCAGAACATACCATCTGCCACCCAAACTTGGTCTCTTATGTGACCTCCTCCATACAAGTTTTTCCCAACTAAAGCTCTGTACATTGTGCCCTGCTACCCATGCATGCTACATGTCCAATTCATCTAAACTTTCTTGACTTGGTCCATCTAAATATATTATATGAGAAATATAAGCTATGAAAGTCATTATGCTGCAATTTCATCTATCCACTTGCTATAGTCTGTCTTAGGTCTAAATACTGTCCTCTGCACTTCATTTTCATACACCCTCAATACACAAAACAATATCAAATACCATATAACCTTATAAAAAGGTAGCACTTGTAACAGAATAATCACCTCCTCCTTTCGTTTTTGCTTTTCATACTCCTTGAGTTTGCGAAAGTATTCATTCTTTTTTGTTATAATATATTCCAAGATTGCTTCCTTATCAAACAGGTAGCCACCTGGCCTGTAACAAAGAATACAGTGTTTCAAGGGAACTTCATAACACACATACATATGCATGCTGAGTTAAGAGGAACAGAAATGCCTAACCCCTTTGTGCCAGAATTAAATGCCCAGTATGGTGTGCAACACACTGGAATTTAAATGAGAGCTGAATAAGGAGGCCAATTGGCGTTCTGAGAACGGGGACGCCTGACATTAGGCATCAAAGTGTTATACCATTTTTTGGTTGCAATTCTTGTTGACGTATGCCAGTTTAACTTACACTATCCAATTATGCAATCTTTCACTGCTGTTAACGTTGCTAAACCATTTGTGTTAAACAAAAATTTCAACAACATACCAGATCTTCCATAATATCACCTCACAACACATATCTTACATCCAATCACAACTGTTGTACAATTAAAAAATCAGTATTCCCATGCAGATGGATAGTAACTAAAGAAATGGCTGTCAACAAAGATCAAGCCTATCACAAGTATGAAAACTCAAGGCCTAACCATGCTAGATCACTGATTATTTGTTTCTCTGTATTTACCCAGGAATTTGTAAATCAATTTTCATAACAAAATGTACCGTCAGCCATCATACAACATGGCACCATTGATTAAGAACCCAAAGGAAGACACAAATAAAGGTATATATTATGGGAACATTACCAGTTTCACTCAGCGATCCTCTGTTATTCAAGGCGTTAGTAAATGTAGAGTTCTAAAATCTAGACGGGAAACGAGCATGTCCAGAATTTTAGATTGTGTAATTTTTAATCTACCATTTTAAGATGCAAACAGGAAGCACGATTTCCAGATTGTTGACAAGGAGCAAAGTTTAGTGCAGGTAAAATAACCTAGATAACAGCAACATCAATGAGATGTACTGAATTATTATCATTGTTATGAACTTACGTGACAACTGGATTTACACAAGGCTGTAACGTGAGGCAACAACAATCGAAATCCTTAATTGAGTCCTTTCCAACACGTTGGGTATTCGTACCGTACCCTGATGCTTGGGCATCTTTTTTCTTTTCATGGTATGTGTACACTGCACCCGCTGTGCAATTTCTTGCATGTCGAGTCATGGTTTTGCCACTCACTAATCAAAAGTATGAACGTCGAATCACCAAATTAAATTTCGAACAACTGTTCTATTACAATTACACTTCTGCAAGCATAACCATCACTTGCCAAACACTTTTGCTTCTACAACTAACTCTATACACAACTCTCACGGAATAACCTAACAACTCACAGATACCTTTAAAGCGGTGGTGACGACAGCCAATCGTTACTCCGGCTGCAAAGGCCGTTCGGATCCGTGGACACTGAGGTCACGAATGGGCTCTGGCACTATTATCCTTGACAGCGGATACTGCGCAATGCACAATTACGTTCTGTACAGTTACGAATGTCATTTCGTAATTTGATGGTATTTTTACTGTAGACCTTACATAATTGACGCACAGCTATTCTGCATAGTTACTAAATACGAATTTGCGAGATGCGAGGTTTCAAAAACGGTCCTGTTACGGATTCGAGTCTTCAGTGATGTAATATCGTGTTGCTGGGATTGTGTCCCCCACGTTTTAAAAGAACGTAGTACCTGCAACTTCTAGCATGCAGAGTCCACGCAATATTAACCTTCTTTCTTCCACAACGTCGGGAAACACTGACGCCACATACCGGAAGACTCCCATTAAAAAGTACTTGTTTATTCTATATGATTTTGTGCAGGGAAGTATGGTTACTACTACTTTCGCTGTTGAATGGTCATTTTCATATGCCACGTTACCGTGGACTGTATTCGTCTACCAACCAGACACCAATTACAGAATACTAAACCGATTACCGAACCTAATGTAATAACTGCATAACTAGAATACTGTTACTTAAATGTCTACAAATTAAACTAAAAATATCTTATTTCTGTCTATTCCATGGCAGACCGAATCCTTTCGTAAAAAAAACATCGAAAATATCGCCGACCCTGTAGCAATTTTTCAGGAAACACGAGAATGAGAATATTCAATTCTGGCTATGTGATAGTGGCTGAAAGTTTGCTTTCAAAATCGAAACAAGTTGTTTCTCTCCCACTCAGGGCAAACGAGAGGAAAAAATATCCTTCTAAGAGGAAAACATACATTGGTAGGATAATTAATATTTTGCATATGCACTGTTTTATAAGATGTTCAAGGACTGGGCCTTGTTCCTATTGTATCCTTTAAATTGTCTGGAAAGTGTTTGTGACTTACTGATAATGACCCGTCTCTCCTACCTTCCGCGAAGGCGGAAGGTAGCAGAGAAGGGTCCATACCTCTCATCTTTAGCTGACTTCACACACTGCATTTTCCGAAGTTTGACCAGTGCCAGATGCTGTAATTACAGTTACATGTGTTCCTGGTGATGGGTGGGGTTACCACCCGAAACATGTAGAGCAGATTACAGAAATATAATAAACTGTACATAGTCGCATCTTGTTGGACAATTATTGACATTGATTCACGATGCACGGACCCATGAACATTAAATCCGGGGGTTCCCAAACCAGCAGAGTGAAATCGAAACTTGTGTCCGATCTTAGTCAAACTTTAATATGGTCGATAGCTTCCAGTAATAATTTCACGAAGATTCTCAATTGGAAGCCTAGTTATTCCGTGCGGATCGACAGACAGAAGGAAAAAACACGAAAAAGCTCGCATTTGTTTTTCGTGATTCCTTTGCTAAAGCGCATAAAAATAAAAAAAATTAAATCATTTTAAAACATTACAACACATTTATGGTATGGATCCAAAAGTATACAAATATCTATTTAACTTATCGAATCATCTTGGAAACGCTTCAAAAGTAGGGGCTGGGCTAGATCAGTCACTAGAATGGTGTCTGAGCAATCATAGTGACATCCCGTAGATATTTTTCTCTTCCACACAGATCCCATACCGCCTCTGTTGCCTGTTCCTCGGGAACAAAGATGACAACACAGACACATCGATCGTTTACTGCTCTCCTGCGCTCACGTTCGGGCGAATCTCCACTTTCCTGATATGTCTTCATGGTGTGGCCCTTTAATCTAAATGATCATTTTTGAAACGAACAGTATTCTAGAAACAGACATCAAAACAGGTTTATGGTAAATCTGAAATCTGAGCTACACGTGCATCAAGTTGTGTAAATGTACAGCGTCTGCTTGCTTATAAAAAGGCACAGGTAAGTTAACATGGCGAGTATTAGACCGAAAAACCCCCTTTTATGGAAGAGTACAAATTATTTGCGTCTGGATCATGGTTTATATCAAGATCACTGTTAGTGTGAGGTTAATTTAGTTGGTAAAAGAACTATTTGGAAAATGACAAATGGGAAGACCTAACAATAATGGGAATATAAAAATGTATCTTATAAATATTGCTTCTGACGTTGGTAAATTAATGGCAGCAGCCCTGAAACTTTTTCTGTTTCCGCAGAGCTTATAATTCAGGTGGCCGCAAAAGGTGACCGAAACATGTAGGCAGTTTACAACGTTTTTATTAGTGTAATAAATTCACATATCTTCATACGCACTTGTTGGTTTTATTCTCATATTGCAATTTATACTGCTTGGCTAACGTTTTCACCAACCTCCAGTTTTCCATTACTTGCAATGGCTCTGATGGGAGAATCAATTAACCATCAAGCTATACAATGGGCAGTTTTAAAACAGGTTATTTTTGATTTGTCAGGGAAAAGCAGCACTGTGAGATTGTGTTCACAGAAAGGATACCTGAAATAATATTTGTAACTAATGTATCCTGTTTGGCCAAGGAACGGTGCATTCCCTCAACTGCTCCTTGTCAAACGAACACTTTCCGCGGGTAAAACCGCCGTGGCGTGAAGTTAGCTACTCACCTCGATATAATGTGGAGGTTAAGAATGAGTGGAGCTATACGTCTTCTCCACCTGTGTGTCGTCATAGACTGACAGTGACAAACTTACGCTTTTAATAAGGTACAACTAACGATTTAACAACGTCTACAAAAGAGTGTCAGGTGAAAAAAATATTGTTATTGCATCTGATTTATATTTTAATGAACATTTTAAACTTACGATGTGATGAAACTCTTTTCACGAACTCACCAAATAATACGTCAAATATGTGTGGGCCCTAATTGTGCTAAGCTTGTATGACAGCTGAAACCTCGCAAAAAGCACAACGAACAAAGAGTACGCACAAAACACGATAGTCACCTCTAGTTGCTACAGGTTTGTCATATTTTTACTAACAATGGTGGGAAAATTATTAAAACGTATGTATACCTTGTAAAAATATGGTCCAGGATCTTAAATTCTGATCTTATCAGAAGTTTCAAATATTCCTCTAAAGGCTGTACACGTAAAATGTATCAAAAGCCACATTATTGCACGTGGACGCACAAATGTTACTAAAACCTTTAGCCAGTTCAAATATATAATCCTAGAACTATAACAATGTGTGTCTAGGACATAATTATGACGATAATTTGGGGATGCACCGTTCCTTGTTACACCCGCTCGCCACGGTGAGGCACAGGATGTGAGCGGGACCTGAAACAAACAAAACAGAACACAAAAAACACAAAGGCACGTTTCGCGACTGTGCGAAAGCGCCGAACACTTGAAAACACTAATAAGTACAGTCTGCAAATAAGAACAAATACGAAAACAGGAACTTACCTGCGCTGTTCGTAATCTTCAGTTTCATGGTGATGTGTCTTCTTGTAGGTACAACGAGGAATTTAAAAATATTATTCTGACTTCAGTACACCATTTACTCGATGCAGAAAAAATACACGTACGTCTCTGCCGGTACAGTCCTTTTAATATAGGACCATGAAACGAACATTAAAATACAGCCGAATGCCTTTGAATGTCGCGGATGAAAGCACGGTAAAACGAAGAGTAAATTATCATATCAGATGAATTCTGGTTACTCGTCGAAAAAATGAAAGTATCTTCTTGTGTTGAACGCGCAATGTACGCAAATTTATAGCCTTGCAATGAAGTTTCTTTCAGCGCAGAAATCAAAAGTGCTTAATGGAAGAAAAAACGTTCAGAATATTTGAAAATAAGCCATACACTTTAACTGAGAGTTGGACAAATCTCGGCTAGCAGTTTTAAGGATCCACATGACAAAATAATTGGTGGACTAATACTTGGAGTACGTGAGAAATGTTTACAAATTTTCAGCTGAAAAGGCATGGAAATTTTGACGGACAATATTAAGACTGTGGAATCGTGATAGCTCGGTCAGCCTAGTGACTAGACCACGGGCTGGTTGTTACGAATAACTGTTATGTTACTGGCCAAACCAGCATCCTCCTCGATGGGTACCGGAAACTTTGTCCCAGCGATTTTGGGGAGTGAGGGTGAACATTTACCTCCTGAGGTCAGAAAATAGTGGGGCCTATACCTTCACCCTTCACTGCCATGTAGGATTTGAAGGTGCACGGGGACGACTTTAATATTAAGTCTATTCGAATCATGCCTGGGGTTAGCAATCACAAGTTGTCTCATCCTCAGCCAGTTCCTGCCATCACTTACTTACTCCATACTTACTCCATGGAGCAGAGTCCTTCTTGAGAAGCTAACCGGTTTTCAGCTAGTCAAGAAATTCCCCGCATTTTATGGAACCTGAAGGTTCATTACCGCATTCACAAATGCCCGCCACCGGTCCCTATCCTGAGCCACCTCGATCCAGTCCATATCCCCACATCCCACTTCCTAAAGATCCAACTTAGTATTATTCTCCCATCTGCGCCTGGGTCTCCCCAGTGGACTCTTTCCCTCAGGTTTCCCTACCAAAACCCTGTACACACCTCTCCCCTCCCCCATACGCGCCACATGCCCCGCCCATCTCATTCTTCTTCTTTTTATCACTCGCACAATATTGGGTGAGGAGTACAGATTATTCAGCTCCTCATTATGTAGTTTTCTCCATTCCCCTGTTACCTCATCCCTCTTAGGCTCAAATATTCTCTTCAACACCCTATTCTCAAACTCCCTCAGCTCACGTTCCTCCCTCAATGTCAGCGACAAAGTTTCACACCCATATAAAAAAACTAGTTCGTGCCATCACGTACCTAAAATTCTGCAAGTCCCCAGTCTTGTTACTCAAGCCCATTTTTGTACACTCTTCAGAATAACAATTATCTGGGTGCACTGAAATAAGACTAGTGCTACCAATTGCAAGGAATTTAATGTCCAAATGCTGGTGTGCGAAGTTTTGATGGCCACTGTGTGTCAACGACCGAAAAGAAAATTCTTGCCACATTATCAAACACAGAGTATGTTCATGTTCTTTTTCCCAGGTTGTCACAGTTGCCGCCGTATTCAAAGGTAAAGTAAAACAGACTATGAAGATGGAAGAAGAAGATCTCTCCGAAAAGTTTCTATCAATATGCATGAATAACACTGTGTTACTGGCACTCAGAACACCAAAGTCTAAACACGTAACCGCTGTCGAGGTGGCCAAAATGTGCACAGTGCGGTCCAAAAGTTTTAGGACTGTTTTCTTTTAAATTTAAGACACGTTAGGAAGACACATACTTTTTTAAAATTCAAAATAAACTCCATTGGCATATATCCAGGCTTTTGCGTGGTCGTACAATTTCTGAACAGCTGCCAAAAATTCCTGTTTTTGGACCTTCTTTAATTCATCAGTTACTTCTTCTTGGATCTCAGCAACACCCGCAAATTGGAGTTCTTTTAACTTCATTTTCAACTTGGGGAACAGAAATTAGTCTGGCGGATATAGATCTGAAGAGTACGGGGGGTGATAAAGGGTTGTAACATTTTTTGGGTTAAAAATTCGTAAACACTTGCAGCTTTGTGGGCAGGCGCATTATCGTGCAACAAGAAAAGAATCTCTAGAGCAGTACGCAGCTGGACGAACCCGGTGAATGCGCGTCAGGAGGAGATCCATTACTCCTTCATAAAATTCTGCATTTACTTTTTTTCCTTCTGGTATGAATTCTTTGTGCACTACGCCTTGAGAGTCGAAAAAATTTATCAATATGGAATTTCAGTTTCTTCGGCCGAAGGGGTGTCTCACTTACACGTTCAGAACTCCGTTGCTTCGTGGGGTAAGAGGCAAAACATTAGGTCTCATCTCCCGTAATAATTTTGTTAAAAAAAAATTTTGTCTGCATCGGCCATCGCGATAATGTCTTGGCAAGATGTGACTCGATCTTCCCTTTGCTCAGGTGTCAGGGAGTGTGGAACAAAACGTGCACACAACTTTCTCTTTCACAAATCCTTTTTCAGAATCCGAAGAACTACAGTCTTGGGGATGTTCAAAAATTCTGCTACCATTCTGGATGCCATTCGATGGTCATTTTTGACCAACTCAGCAACAGCAGCAATGGTTAGCTCACTTCGAGTCGATTTTGGACGGCCAAAACTCGTCATCTTCTACCAGCTCCCTTCCATCTCGAAATCGAGAATACAACCCAAGAACGTTTGATCGGTTCAGAGCCTTATTCCCATAAGCCTTTTGCCCCAATACTAGTGTTTCTGTCGCAGAGAGACCGGCTTTGAAACAAAATTTTATGACAACTCTCTGTTCATTTCTGCCATCCATGATGTATAAAGAAAACTGACTTTACAAGACAAGTTATAACTCGTACACCGTCGAAGATAAACAAACGAAACTCGGTGTGTGAGCGGATGTTGGTTGATAGTACTTAGTTAGTGTGTTGGACAATAGATCGCTCTAGTTCTGTTACTAAAAAAATCAGTCCTAAAACTTATGAATCGCACTGTGTATGTAAGACTAAAGCCTGCTGACTGCGCTTGGATTCAAGTCACTGTAGGGGTGTGGAAGCGTTTTTTGATCAACGCATCAACAAAAACACTACAGTCCAGTACACATTCCTAGAACAATCGCAATAAGAGTACGAGACCACCCACTGTCCTCTATCGTGTTTCCGAGTTTCAGTATATACGGAGGGTGCGGGTTAGCTCACTGAGTGCTGGGCTACAACGTGCACGACCAGGAAATACGGGTTCCATTCAAGGCAGGGGACGAATTTTCTTAATTCTCCACATTACGCTTAACCAGACAGCCCAGTGGCTCACACAGCTTCATATTCTATGATTAAACAGTAATCCTCCCCCGAAGGTAAAGCATCCGAGTTTTTAAACTACTCACTCGTCAACATTTAGTGCCGAGGTTAGTAATGTATGGGTTATTCCTCCATTTCCTCGTATGTCTTCTTGGCTTGGTCTTTAGGCAACAAAACCTCAGTTTTACAATAGGCATTTGTAGCTTTGTTTTACGGAATTATGTAACTTTTTATTTTATTGGAATATTGTAATTACGTTCCTGTTTTTAATAGGCTAAGTTATAATTTACAACAACCCACGTACCACTGATCTAAAACCATTTTGTTGTGGTGTGAGCACCTCAAGCATTTACGGTTAAGTCTACTTCTCGCAGTTACGTAATACCTTATTCTAGTTTAACACCATCTAATTAATGTTTGTTTCCTATAACCTTAAATGTTTCGTTTTCCTTAATATACTCCCACTTATGTTTAACCTTAAAAATTTATGGACGTCTTGAAAATAATTTTTGGTAATGCAGTGAGATTATATGTAAGACTATATACAAAAGTACATTGAAAGATGAAGTACACTAAGTAACTGAGAGGGAAATCCGCCACTTCATTCCTTCCCTCCAAACAAGCATACGTCACCAAGGCCACTCTCCCCATCCCAATCACTAGGGACGCGTGCGGTGGTGGATACTAAATTTTTCATACATGGCAGTACCAATGAAACAAGACGAAGGCCCTTAACATGCGAAGTAAAATGGACGAAAGGATGTATTGTTATTTATAGAGAGGCAAGAAATCAATGTATGACATATATTATGATTATGTAATGCTAACCCTTAACATTTGTTGATACAGGTATCCATACAGAAGTCCTTGATTGGTTGCAAATTGTGTAGGCCTTACTCGTTTATTCTTGGTTTATGTAGCAGATGTTGTAGTAGCACAAGATCGTGGTGTGTCGAATGTTCGCTTGATTCATAACTGATTAATTAGAAAGGATTTGGAAGGAGGCGATTGTGGCCCAATTTGAGATATTATCCCGGTATTTGGTTGCGGGTACTCAGGAAAACCATGACCTCTGGAATAAGAAACAGTAGTGCTTAAAACGCGAACACGATATTTTGTACGTAGCTCCAAATGCAGTACAGTGGTGCCGCAGCTCCAGGAGCATTGCATTAACTCTAATATAGTCTCTGAACTTCTGTAGAATTAGAATTGCCTTAGGAAACCGACATTTCTCTTTTCTGATTTATACTAGCTTCAGAGTAAGTAAAACTGTACAGTTTGTGATATGTCAGTCCTACTGGTAAAGTAATCGTCGGAAGACTGAAATTCTTCTGAATAGCTACACCTTAATTTACCAATTCACAATAAACAACTTAATACTGACACCAATAATAATAATAATAATAATAATAATAATAATAATAATAATAAAGGTGCTAAAATATTCAACGCTTTTAATATGAAAATCCTCAACTGGATTTGACGTACTTGTTTCCATTGACCTGCTATCCTCATAACCCATTGCCCTAAAATCTTTTATAATGTTATTCTTCCATCCCTTGCAGGTCTTCCAAATTGAGGTTTTCCAAAAGATTTCCTCGCCAAAATTTTGTACGCATTTTCCAGACCCTAATAAAACAATCAGCGTCCTTAAAAATGGAGTCATTAATTCCATAACCATCTCCATGATAGCCTCAAATCTCATACTATGAATGACAGTGATACATCATGTTCAGTAGCTTCAACTAGACCAGGTGCTGTGCTGCATGCAGGTGGTCATTGGACTCTTAAAGAAACACATTCTAATTCCGCACAGCTGGCTGCTGGGTAATTGAGCTGTTTTAGTGACATAGGTCCGGCCGCAGCCACGCTGTCTGGCAACTCTAAGCGGCGTGCGATCACAGAGCGGTGGGACACGTCAAAGTCGTTATGCGCATGATTTATATACAGATATATGAAATTCAGGTCCTGGCTCGCAGTATACACACTGCTGTCCATTCCAAAGACAAACTAGTTGATGTTGTTCATCAAAATAACTCTGTTTACTGTCGCAGCCACTCTGTAGATAAAATACAAAGTTTGTAAGTATTGAAACAGGTGGTACATGTAGTTGCCACGAAGTTTTAAAAGTCTGTGTATGCGCGGGTACGTGGATGTGTGTGTGTGTGTGTGTGTGTGTGTGTGTGTGTGTGTGTGTGTGTGA
>Ga0268261_10003569_pt1 | contig 11470 bp, 8 predicted proteins | sample TergutNc150P1_FD_190353 | JGI IMG/M metagenome (GOLD analysis project Ga0268261, IMG submission 190353) | Nasutitermes corniger P1 segment gut microbial community from laboratory colony in Florida, USA - Nc150 P1 (SPAdes) (version 2) | ecosystem: Host-associated > Arthropoda: Insects > Digestive... | reverse complement strand
ACTGATCATGTGAGAAATGAAGATGTATTGCTTAGAGTCAAGGAGCAGAGGAATATCCTACATGAAATACGTAAGCGGAAGGCGAACTGGATTGGTCACATTTTGCGTCGAAACTGCCTTCTACAACAGGTTACTGAAGGAAAGATACAAGGGGGGATAGAAGTGACAGGAAGACAAGGAAGAAGATGTAGGAAGCTATTGGATGACCTTAGGGAAAGGAGAGGATACGCTCATTTGAAAGAGGAAGCTCTGGATCGCACTATGTGGAGAGCTCGCTTTGGAAGAGGCTTTGGACCTGTCGTAAGACAGACTACTAAATGAATGAATGAATGATTTACATTATAGACATCAGAATTTAATTTGAATTTATTTTTTGTTGTTGCCACAAATAAGACAAGTGATAGTATATATTGTGCTGGAAGAGGTGGAATTTTTAAATTCTTAAATAAATCTCTACATGAGTCTCTACTTCTGCATCCTGTAACAATTCTAACTATATATTTGTATTTTAAAAATGTTTGCACTATGTGAAGAGTTCCCTAATAAGTATTATTCATTGTTCATGATAGACTGAAAGTTGGCATACTAAACAATCTTCAGTATTTCCTGTGATGCAAAAGGCTTAACTAATCTCATAGCATAGTAAGCTGCATTTAATTTGTAATCTGTTTAGTATGAATTTTCCCAGACAGTAGTGTCTACGTATGTTCTAAGATATTTTGTTAAACATGCTTTAGAAAGTAATTTGTTAGCATAGCTAATGTCCAAATCAATATGGGGACAATTGAAAAAATCAATTAACTGAGGCCATTCAAATATGTTGCTATAACTTAAGCATTTAAAGATAGTAAAATGTGTATTTCTAAATTTTCACCAGGGACTTTTAAAACATTCTCAACAGTAACATTTTATAATTACTCAGGCCATTGTTTTCAGAACTCTTCTTTGTATTGGAAACTTGCTTTGGTAGCATGAAAAACAACAAGTATTATGTTGACATGCCAGCATCAGTCATGCATTTACTACATTGGAAGACTGATGTGTGGAAAAATCTTTTATTGGAAAACAAAAAATTTCCACTACAGAGATTTATGATGACAACCAAAATTTCTGGGGAGTTTTTGTATGCATACTTACTGTGAAGTAAATAATATACTTAAAAAATAATGGTAATTGTTAGTGATTGCTTATCCCTTTTTGGCACAATAGAAAAATATCATACAGTACATTACAGCCTTTCAGTTGAGTGAAGCTGAAATAGCATTTAACTCCATGGTTAAAACACAAACACTAAGTGGTGAAATACCCATATAAACAGCTAAAATATCTAACACCCCATAATCAATAGCGCAAAATATTTTTATCGTAGCCTTAGAAGGAAATATGTATATATTTTTTCTGCTTGAATTCAGCATTAAAATAATGCATGTTTATTTCTATACTAGATGCCATGTACAGATGGATATTTATGTGATAATCGTCACTGCATTCCAATTTCTTTCTTATGTGATGGTTCTGATGACTGTGGGGACAACAGTGACGAATCACGCTGCCGTAAGTTGGGTAACATTTCCTTTACACTACACAGTCAAGTACTGTCTTTATTTAAATTATACAAGGTTCTGACAATGTTTGTCACATTTAAAATCACTCCCATTTTTTGAGCTGTGTCTGGTATTAAAATACATACATTGAACAGAATGGTTTTGAAAGCCAATCTGTTCCCATCCTCAGGTGAAAAGGTAAAAAGTCATTTAGTCAGCTGGAACTGTAGCAACCTATGTGTGATGGACAGTCTGAGAGTAGGGTAGACAGTCTGAGAGTAGGGTAGACAGGCTGAGAGTAGGGTAGACAGTCTGAGAGTAGGGTAGACAGTCTGAGAGTAGGGTGATGGACAGTCTGAGAGTAGGGTAGTTTTAAACCCTAACAATATCCATAGTCATAAGATTTCTAACTTGTATGTGCTGCTAATTCCACTTCCAGGAGATGGTGCCATTTTGGTGTAAGCAAAATTTATTAATCTTCAGAGACCTATAATGTATCCATCTTTAGTGGTCCTTTCCCATACTAAAGTTATAGTACACTGATCACTGGAAACTGCTATGTTTGATTTATCAGTCATTAGTCCCTGCAAAGGGACAGTGAGAGGTTTGAAAGTGCCAACCCTATCAGTGGGGTATCTTAAAAATGGGATATTTTGGTGCAATAAAAACTTTGCATGCAAGGAACAGATGATGGCAGCACCAGCTGTCAGCATTACCACAACCACTTTGAAGATATAGAAGTGTTTGTAAAGTCGTTTACATTAACATATGTCAGAAATTTAACAGGAAAAGATGTCACCAGAGCAGCCCAGAGCAGAAGACCATATTATGAGGAAACAAAGGGCACTTCATCTTTATCCACTGTAGTGGCACTACTGCACTGACAGTTAAACATCTGTCCAGAATCTTTATATCTAATCTGGCTTTTTCCAGGATTATGTTGTAATGTCTTTTATTCCCACGCAGGATTTTCACTGTTCAAAATACCCCCTCCTCCACAATCACATAAAAGGACTTTTCTATCTCACTGTCCATTAAGTATTACTACAGAAATATAATGGGCTCCCCATGAACAGTGAACCTGTACTAAATGTGTCGGCAATGGCTACTGATTAGTTACAGCTTTCCACAGAAGGGAATTTCTTACCAACAGAATATCAACTGCCTGATATTTTGATCTTTACTTATTTTATTTTTCAGCGAGCAAACATGATATATCACCCGAAGAATGCAAACTAGAACAAAACTTGTTTCTATGTGCGAATAATTTGGAATGTGTGGAAATTGGAGAATTGTGTGATGGTGTGAAACATTGTCGTGATGGCTCAGATGAGGGCCTGGCCTGCAATGCAAGTAAGTGGTATATTTTGAGAGCTCTATCCAATTATTTTTTGATTGAAGAAGTATTAACACATTAATTCATTGCAGGTATTGCAGCTTGTCAGTCTGCAGGATGCAGTCACCGTTGTGTGGCTTCTCCAAATGGTCCTCTGTGTGTCTGCCAAGTGGGTTATGAGATCGTCAACAATAACACATGCATTGGTAAGTACTGACATATAGGTTAGAATGTTCCTGACAAGGGCTGATGTCTCATATGCAACACTGTTAGGAAAATAAAATGGAGTTCACAAAAATTTACCACTTAGAATGAAGATGTGGCTTGTCTCAGTGACACCATTTTTCTGGGATATTACATCACATCATGGGATAATCTGCACCTAACATTTCAAAGAACATATAATGCCTTCATCTTCAAGAATTTAGAGGTCTGAGAAGCATTCTTCTTGCTTCTCAATGTACATGAGATGCCCATGCTCTCTAGAAACAATGGGCACTGCATCCCTGAAGAAGGGAGACCTTTACTTTACAAGTGGTCTGAATTATAGTACAGATGATTTACAGTAGTTGTAATTTTTATGCAAATTATTTGAGACACAATATCATTTTTGAGATACTAAAGACTTTCACTGCATAAAAGTTACATGTCTAATAAATAGAATATTCATGTTACAGACATAGACGAATGTTTGGAATATGGTATCTGTGATCAACGATGTAAAAATCTGCAGGGAAAATACAGCTGCTACTGTGATGATGGCTATGAGCTTGGTTTGGACAAACGCTCCTGTAAAGCTACAGGTTTGTTGAATGTTTTCTCGAATTAATAAAGAATCTTAGCCTGTTTTGTCGGTTGAATTCAACATAAAACTGCAGAAACCCAAGTGAACAAGATACATTAAATTCCTTGTGCTTCTCACACAAATACAAATTGGTGTCCATTTGATGTACATCATCTGTGCAACTGTCTAATACACATGAATTTCACCCCCAATTAGTTGCACAGTGTTTTTGTATTTGTTACACACAACCCCTTCATGCTTCGGTCACATATCCTGGCCATCTTCAGGGAGTTATAAGTTTAGTCTGTGTGTACAGCATATGTGGCAACTTGTCACAGATAATTATCTAATTTAATATTAAAAATCATGAAAGAGTTTTGGTTACAAATACTGATGTTTTGAATGTGGTAACACCACAAATTATTTTTCAAATTAAATGGTAACAATCTCTGTTTGGATCTGTTAATTAGAATCACATTTCACCATGAAATGACTCCATCCATTTTACTGTGCAATCAATGGTAGAGGACATGCAGGCATTCCTAAAGGAAATGGTTGATAAAAAATGTTTACATGCTACATTCTAATATGAAAATGTATCAGGCCCAAGGGAATGAGCCTGAAACTGATCCAGTCATTGACAAAGACCATATTAAACATCATGTGACATGATCACAACTGGGTTTCAATTTAGGTGCAGATGCCTTACTCCTGTTTTCATCGACAAAAGAGATACGTGGTTTCTACATTCATAAACAAGTATATTACGTGGTTGCTAAAAACGTGGATCGTGCTGTGGGAGTTGCTTATGATGGGCGTCATATTTACTGGACAGACCTAGTGTCTGAAGAGGAAGCAATTTTACGCAGCAACGAAGACGGATCTAATGTAGAAGTAGTTGTGAATGCAGGTAAGTATGTTAACACTACAGACATGCTGTTGGTTACATAAACTGTTTGCTACATTGATTGCTTTGCAGAAGAAAGAGAGTGGTTTAAGGACCAGTAGTGTCCATTGGACACAGCAGTGGTTTAATTGTATTGTGTTTGAGTGAGGATTCATAAAACTTAACTAGGAAGATCTCTGGCCCTGTAATTGATATGTTTAATGTAAGTATATAAGAATGTGAATTTGAACATGTATAGTTAAGCAATTCTGAACATGACATTTTAAATCTACAAAAAGTGATTACAATGCAACTCAGATAGAAAGGCATTATCTTCCTAGTTTCCCTGTTTTGTTTTCAGTGCATCCATCTACTTTCCTTAATAGTCAAGGCAGACTTATAAGATCACCGTGCTGTATGTGTGTCTCCCTGTTTCAAATTTTAAATCATCTGACTGTTTTCCATGGACCTTGGTATGACCATTATGTCATACAAAGCCATCTTAGTGCAGTACTTGTTACTTTCCTACACTAACTAATAACATGATAAGCAAGTGAAATTGTGAGGCAGGACTGACAGTAGCGCCACTTCAGTTCCTGAAATCGTAGACGGTAACAGACCTTAGAAAAAAGTGCAACTTTTATAATGATATTTTAGTATATATAATGACGGATAACGTGGCATCCATACAAAAATTTTCTTCATTTTCTGCTTGATAGATGTAACTTTTGAACTACTGGAGCATGTTACAAAACTGTACATAGTAAGTTCTACACAAAAATATAAGCAAACAATTTCCTGAGTAGCTCAATTTTCTTATTTTACTTAACTAGAAGTTTACAGGTGTAATTAAAAGGGTGAGAATGTTACTGGGGTTTCTTTACACCAAGTTACATGGATCTTCAGTGTAATGTCTAAACAACTGCAAAAGTTGTCTCTGTTAACCTAAAAGCAAAACAGATCTTCCTGCCAGTAATATTTCAATCTTGACTGGATCACTGGACAAGGAGGATGGCAACATCTGGACTAATACTTGCGAATAAGTGGTACACAGAAACTGTTAGTCTGAAAAATAATTCGGATCCACAAATTCTAGTTAGAAAAACATTATAAGTACTCAATGTACTATTGATGGAAGAACTGCTGTACTATTAGAAGTGAAGTTCCAAGACTGGGAGCAAGAAGCGTGCTTATCAAGACGATGTTTCGTCTCTTAAATACACTAAGGCTGGCTTTGGCTTGCTTTGCTTTATTTAAATTTGTGATATATATGTACAGCGTTTGGCAGATTATGATAAATAATACGTGTACAGTACATAAAGAGTTTCGATTCTTACTGTTCAATTTGGGCAACCGATATGTGAGGTTATAATAAAATCGACGGCGTTTCTATGCGGTAACTGAGCACGTTTCAGAACTGCCATTAGATTTTAGGCCTTTCTGTAGTGTACTTCATCAGAAAAGTTAGATATTATGTCCTTGGCCATTAACAGCATTAATACAACCGCTCGTTAGCTTCGTATCCGTGCCATTATGGATTTATCTAACGTTTTAAATTGTTTTCAATGAAATTCAGTAAACAGATTGCCTTCTTCGATTATCAGTGCAAGTATGTACTTACGGTAGGGTATGTATCCAATAATTTTTTTTGAGACTGTCTAATAACCATGTACAGTCACTACATGCCCTCGTATTCGTGCTCAATCGTGGCAGTGAATTATCATTTAGCATACAGAGTTTATTGACCCTATATGTGTATATGTATATGAATTTTTTTTCCCGCGTTGCTACGGTACGCTCGCGTTTAAGTGCCAATAGTCCTCCTCCTTGATGTCTTAGATTTTAATTGTCTATTGATTAACCTTCATAGTACCCCCATAGTTATTCTGTTGTAACCTGCCTTGTGTGTTGTCTCTTATAATCCATAAATTTTGTGTACCATTGTTTACATTGCTTTGATTTTTTTGTAGTTTTCTGGGTTGTTCATTGTCCATTATACTAAGAGTTGTTGTTATCTCAAAATGTGAATAGTTAGACTATGGGCATTCAAAACTTTTATGGCCACTGGCCGCGGGGTGGGGACCCATGGTTTAAATCAACTGTTCCATGAATCAAAAGAGGCTGTGAAACACTGCTCTTGTAAGAGCAGTTTAAGCAACACTATTTTCATGAAAGTATATAAAGTACATACAGATAAGCGGGGTATTTATACTGGATTTTGGTTGCTTTCTGCTTAAAAGAAACTGCTACATACATGTGATGTATATGAATTTTTGTAGTGTTGTAAGTTTTGAAATTGTATTGAAATAGTTTATGAAAAAAGTTTGAATGATGAGACATACTTGCAGGCTGACTGTTTACTGATTTATTTTTAGGACTGTACCAGCCTGAATATGTTGCTTTAGACTGGGTCACTGGCAACATATACTTTACAGATTATGAAGCCAAACATATTGGTGTATGCATGAACAATGGTACATTGTGTACTATTCTGGTCAATAAAGACATGGACAAACCACGCGGTATGACTGTGTTACCAATTGATGGGTAAGTCATAAGTGCTGTATGTTAAATGTCATAATTTGTTGAATGTGCTAATAGCTCCTTTTGCTGAAGACTGCCACTGAAAACATGTACTGTTTTAGGTTAATGTTCTGGACAGACTGGGGACATACCCCTCTGATTGGTAAGGCTGGAATGGATGGATCAAATCCAGAAGTGTTTATTTCAGAGGAATTGCACTTTCCAAATGGTCTTACAGTAGATTATCACAATTCCCGTCTATACTGGGTAGATGCTAAATTGCAAGTCATAGAATCAGTCAAAATGGATGGATCTGACAGAAGGGTAAGCTGTAACTGTCCATGATTTTTCTAATCAAATTGTGCACTTGATAAATAATTTTCTTTCATGTGTTCCTAGTGTTTACTTTGATGCTAGTTATGTTTTACAGGCAACTTAACTTTATTGTCTGAATCCCAAATGGTAGTTTAAAATGCAACTTTATGCAAGAAGTTGCAGATTTTTATAGGTACGGATACAGATACCTCACATTTCATCAATCCATGAAAGCACCCATAAAGGACACTGGATATGGAATATGTCATTAATTGTTTGGTATGATTACAAGAATCAAAGGTCAGTCTTACTAGTGTACATAGATTATAGTTAAAACATCATACAACAATAAAAAATATGATTCTATACAATAACCAATTTATTCATAAATTCATACAATTGACATATTGAAAGGCTGTTCTTACATTAACATCATCAGGCTTCATCTCATATATTTAATCATTAATGAGTTCTTTAAGTGAATAAGAGGATTTGTTAACTAAATACTTTTTCAAGTTGGTTATGAAACATTTCTTGTCTACTAGTCATTCTGCAATATATTGAGGTAGCTCATTAAATGTTTCTGTATGCATATAGTATACTGCCTTCTGGTATAATGTAAAATTAGCTGTTGGTTAATGCAGTTGCAGTTTATTTCTCGCATTAATACCATGGACTATAAATTTAATGTATTTCCACATTATATGACAAAAATTTAATTAAGGATAATGTGTATTGTGAAGGTAATGCCAATTTCTGCAGTGAGTGGAATTATGGTTTGCAAGAAGTTCTAGATTCAGATCCACTTATAGTTCTGATTATTTTCTTTGAAACTTAAAAAACTGTTTTACTTTCTGTTGAATTGCCAAAGCATATAATGCTCTACTCCGAGATTGAGAGAAAGTAAGCAAAATAAATCATCTTGTGCATAGGCATACTGATAAGACACTACATGGATCTAACTGCATAACCTGCACTGCTCATTTTTGGCACTTCAATTATGATTCTTCAAGTTTATTTATTTGTCTAATTCTAGTCTAAAAAATTCAATGTTTGTAGCCTCTGTAATAGTTTGTTTGATAAGTAATTTTGAATGGATGATTTTGGAGATGGTTTGAGCTAAAGTTAAATATATTTGTCTTTGCTATATTTAAGGAAAACCCATTAAATGAAAAACATTCACTCATATAATTCAATTTAGAGTTGAAATTGTTAGCAGTGATTAACACCCTTGTGTCATCTACATATATTACGGGGTTAGCATCAGCATTTATGCCATAAGGAAGATCATTTATATAAATTATAAATAATAATGATCCCAAGATTGATCCCTGGGGTACATAATTTTTTATTGTTTTCCAAGTGGACGAGAATTCTTCTCTTTGATTTTGTGACAATATACTGTAGTAACCTTTTGCTTCCTTTATGTGCAATACGTTTGAAACCAGTGAGCACTTGCTTCATGAATTCCATACTAGTGTAATTTTCTTAAATGAATTTTATAGTTGACACAATCAAAGGATTAATCATATCACAAAAGATTTCCTCTATCTGTTCTCGATGGAATGAAGCAAGAATGTTGTCGGTTAAAGCGAAAATGGATTTTCCAGTAGTATTTCTATTTCTAAATCCAAACAGTTCAGGAGTAAGGTTTTGTTTATTGGCAAGTTTTGATTTAATCTATTGAATTAATATTTCTAAATCTTTGAAAAAGATGTTAATAATAAAATTGATCTGTAATATGTCATTTAATTTTATCTTTTTCTTGTGTATAGGCCATATTATTGCATAATTAAACCTCTCAGGATAGATCCCAGATGTTAATGGGAAGTTACATATCAAGGTGAATGGTTTGTTCTTTACATCTACACAACATTTTAACCCTTTAAATGCCAAGTTAAATCCCATCTGCCATCTGCTGGCATTATTAGGAGCTCACCATATTCTCCATGTTAGCAGGATAAGGGTTAGAATTTCATTAGAAGTTCATCCAATACCTTTATGATGTTATTTGTGGAGAAATGTTACAGTTCTTAATTAGCTTGTACAGGCTTAAGAGTTAACTTTTGAGGAGTTTTGAATTAAATAAGTTATTTTTATTGCATAGAAGTATCCAGACCAAATCTGGGACCCAGCCAGCCTCCTGCTTAATTGGCACTAGGGCTCTTTCCCAGGTTAAGTGGCTTATGGATGAGAGTGACCACTTGCCTCCATTTATTGCTGAGGTTAAGAATGTTGGATCCATGTGTGTACTCCTATTATCCCATATACTATCATGATGAGACACCTAATTAGACATGGGGACAAATTTACATTGATTTGTGTTGGAAGTGTTTTATGTGGTTGACAGGTTAGATATGAAGGGGGAAAAAATGTGTGGTTGTGTAAAATCTGTTATGCAGTTTTTAAAGTTATGTTTTATAGAGCAATAATACTTGAATTTTTGTACTTGAAATGAGTGAATTTAAAATGTTGTTGATGGAGTGGGATATCTTAATTCTGTGACAGTAATCTGCTAAGTTATGACAGTGGGATCATCAACACACAAGTTACACTAAATTCAATTTTGTTTCCTTGAAGGTCATCTTGAAGGATGTTGTGAAGCATCCATATGCAATTGCAGTGTTTGAAGACACACTGTATTGGTCAGACTGGCATGGTCGTGATATTCAAGCTTGCAACAAGTTCACTGGGAAGGACCATCATGTGATAATCCGTGAAAATTCTGAAGGAAATTTTATTTATGGTGTTCATATCTACCATCCAGCCATGATGCCATTGGTTAGTATTTTTGTACATAACAATAGTCTTAGATTTCTTAATTTAAATGTTAATTGTATGGAACAAATTTAATCCTTACAGGACAATACTTGTAGTAATTCCTTACATCATGTATGGAATCTGAGGATCCGTTTGTGTTCATAATAACATGCCACCAGACTTCTGAGTCAGTTGAGTCCAACACACACTCTCAAAGTGCATTTCCTTAGGATCCATCTTCATATTACAATTTCAAGCCTAGGTTTCCCAAATGACATTGAGGTTCTGGAATAAAATTTTGTTCAAGTTTCTTGTCTCACAGGCTGCCTCATCTCTTCTGCCGTACTCATCATCTTGGATGTGTTACAAAGCTCTTCATGCAATTTTTTCCACCCTTCTCCATTCTCTGTGAATGTACTGTAAATGTTCTTAATAAAAGTTCATAGTCAGTAGTCAAGCAAATTATACTCTCCTTCATGTGTGTATGTGTATAAAGTGCGCCAAATGGGTGCCCAGACACACCCTAATGTCTTGAAATTTGGTATATAGTGCCTCAGTTTTTACATTCATATTTTTTAGTAGAGTTTACTTGTTAATTTAAAAAGTTGTAGTTAAGTTTTTAGTTTCTTTAGTTTGGTGAATAAAATTGAAGTCCTTTGTGACTGAGTATTCAGTAGGTATTCCCTTTAAATAAATGAAAAATAAAATTTCAATGTGTAAATAAATAAATAAATAAATAAATGAAATATGCTGTGCATACTTATGGTCTTCTGTAATATGCATTTTAAATGTTGTCATATTTAAGTGGTTTTCTTTCTGTAAAACTGATATACAGATTTTGCTTATTGCCAGGTCATTGTGTAGAAAGCAAGTGTTGATATTATTGTATTTATGATGCCATATGCTTCTGTTCAGGTCCAAAATCCATGTGAGTTTGCACCTTGCCATGAAATTTGTCTTCTTGCTCCAAATAAAACTTATACTTGTGCCTGTGAAGAGGGGAAAGTACTTGGAGTGGACAAACATACGTGCTTAGGTGAGGTATATCGTGGAGAAGTTTAAGATAGAGCAGGATGAACCTGCAAGTTTATGGTATAGCTTGAATGGAAAGGATTCATAAACTTATGAAGCCCAAATTTAGTACTGAGAATTATTTGTTAAGCAGGACATTTGGGTAACTATCACATGCAATAAAATGTTCAACTTAACCCTTAGGTGACTGTCATATATATATGGAGCACCCATTCTTGATGTTTCTAGATCACACACAACGACGCAGCACAGTCGGTAGGACTCCTCTGGACGAGTGATCAGCTCGTCGC
>Ga0268261_10003568_pt1 | contig 11471 bp, 5 predicted proteins | sample TergutNc150P1_FD_190353 | JGI IMG/M metagenome (GOLD analysis project Ga0268261, IMG submission 190353) | Nasutitermes corniger P1 segment gut microbial community from laboratory colony in Florida, USA - Nc150 P1 (SPAdes) (version 2) | ecosystem: Host-associated > Arthropoda: Insects > Digestive... | reverse complement strand
TTTCCATGCAATTATATATTTACATTTTTATCTGGACTACATGTTTCAACCTATTTTCTAGGCCATCATCAGGTCCTACTAGTTTGTTATTTGTTTCGCTCACTTTGCAAAGCCAATATTGATTTTGTTTTTGGCTGATATTATATTCTATGCTTTCACTCAGTGCGGTATTGTGTTTTAAAAACGCTACGTACACTTTGTCGAATTGTTGAGTTTTCTCTTCTGTCTATGTTTTGTTTGTTCATAAATGTCTTTGCTGATTTCCGTGTCCCGTGTAGGTGCGCGGTGCTTTGTATGTCTGTTGCCTCTACTGGTTGTGTGACTACTACAGTAGTCACACAACCAGTAGAGGCAACAGACATACAAAGCACCGCGCAGACATGGAGCAAAGAAACGCTAACAGGCCGAAGCAAACCAAGAAAAACAACATAAAAAAGTCACACGCCATCCACAAAAAATAAGACACACACACATTACAGGAGAAAGTTTCGTCACAAAAAACAAAAACGCCACACAGGGCCAAACACTGGCACAACGTGCAAAAAATTCACAAAAGCAGACTCCAGAATAAAACAACGAAAAACCTGATACACCCAGGAACCAGGACCAGAACACCTTACGAAGAACCACTGAGGAAAAACCACACAGCCCCAGAGGACACCCGGAAGACCCCTGGAAGACCACCCAGAACCATACAAACTGCAGCTCAGACTTTAACCGAATTTTAACTAACAAATGTTATATTTATTTTGCATACATATGTTCAAAAATGTTACTGTACAAATATTAACGAGATCTCGTTAACTGTCCTAAATATGTAACACTGTAAGATATTTTAATTTAGTTTTAACTAATTTTAACCCAGTCCACAGACTGCAAAACAACGGAAAGCGTCCCTACACGGGACACGGAAATCAGCAAAGACATTTATGAACAAACAAAACATAGACAGAAGAGAAAACTCAACAATTCGACAAAGTGTACATAGCGTTTTTAAAACACAATACCGCAGTGAGTGAAAGCATAGAATATAATATCAGCCAAAAACAAAATCAATATTGGCTTTGCAAAGTGAGCGAAATAAATAACAAACAAGTAGGACCTGATGATGGCCTAGAAAATAGGTTGAAACATGTAGTCCAGATAAAAAATGTAAATATATAATTGCATGGAAAAACAGCTGTGTTATTGACTGAATACTCCAGATCTTCCTAGGCATATTTAATTAACAGATATTTTGCATAAACTGTATGAATGTAAAGTGTGGAAAAGCCACATACAGACTATAATACAGGCAAGTACAAATGAATGACACTATGATGCTACATGTACAGGTAAAGTTCATCCATGACGCCATGAAGGCCCACAGTGGGAGTAGAGGTATAGCTCTACTCTTTCCTTAACCTCAGCAATAGATGGGGGTGAATGGTCAATGCCAAGCCCTGGCCACTTTACCCCTGGGAAAGACCTGGTACCCAATGTACAGGAGGTTGGGTGGGCCCCACGGCTGGTCTGGATGGGGGCAGAAAATTTCACCCCCTACCGGGATTCGATTCCCAGACCATCCGGCCTGTAGCGAGTGGCTATACCGGCTACCCTGGCCCACGACACTATATGTATGCTTCCATAACTTCCATTTAGTGAATTCTGAACTATCACTGTTTGATTTTTGTTCCACATATTGTGTACAAGACACTGGGAGTTCTGATGCCATGGAGCAATGCCAACTTTGCTAAGCATGGCTACGCAAAGTGCAAAATTTGAACAGACCAGAGACAGAAATATGGTTATATGACCCCAGATTTAAAAGTACTTTTATGGACAAAAGTGGGCATGTTTTGATTACGTGATGTTTAGCTACTGGTCTCTCAGTGTTGTACAACAAAGGCACCAATTCATGTCACTCACAGTATGTGGGTATTACTACAGTACAACAACGAGTACTTTGTTTGCAAGAAACTTATGTTACATGCATTTACCATTCATAAGGACAGGTTAGGTGAGTGCTGTTGTCAAGATTTTCATACAGGACAAAAGAATTCACTAATATTTGTCCTCAAAATATCTTAGTTGTAGTGTGGCATAACAAATTTCACAACACTTGGTTAGGTTACTGCTATAGTTTGGGTTCTAGTGCTTCATTATGTTATGTTTGTCTAAGGCTTTACTTAGAATTTTAGTGCAGTACAAACAGAACACCTTAACACCTATAATTGTACCAGGTTATTCTTACTGTTGTATACTTGGGTATACTACTGCATATTTTACTTTATTAACAAAACCTGAGGATACAACACTATGTACTTTTGTTGCAATGAACTGACAATCCCATTAAGTTTGTAAACTGTGCCAACTATATTTCAAAGCAAAAATGTCTTATGTATGCCTCATCATATTCTCAGTGTACCCTTTCTGTGACCTAAATGTAGATCTTAACATTCAGTAATCTTACCAGCAACACAACTGAATGCTGAACACTGAATGACCAACACTAGTTATTTTCAATCCCAGCTGACTGACCACACATCAAAACTGGCAATGAAACGATTCTTACTGGGGTTTTGTTTTGTTGCAGTGTTGATACTACAGGACCAACTGCTCCATATGTATGATTAATGCTAACTACAAACAAGCACCACGCTTTTACATGGGACAGGCTATTACAAAAGTCAGAACTTACGGGGTCTTCATCATCTTTCTCGTCAACACTGTTATCTTCAACATCCTTCTTTTTCTGGGTTACAGGTGGACTCACTGCCTCTTCTACGATCAGTAACAAAAGCAGCAGGGGCAGAATATCCCGAAATCCCTGTTGTAAGAACAGCAATGATTTTCTGCGTTCGTACATTAACACTACTGCTAAAAGGCTGTATTATAACACTTCAAATTCTGCTCCAGAAGATTCAAGTCTTCTGTGGTTACGTCGTGACGAGTGCTTTAGAATTACAGACGCTTCGAACGAACCTAGTTCCTCCACTTTGGTGTTCGCGTGGTTCAAGAAGAACGTTAACCATTTACCAGGACTCACGGGGTAACATCCCAAAAGACTTGAATCTTCATAAACTCAGATGTCACGAACACAACTTAACATCTGTCATGGATGTAGGGACCACACTGGAAACTATTATAATTTTACTAGTGTTGCACTTACGAAGAATAAATACATGTTGCTAGAACAAACTGAAGGTACAAACACGGAACTACTCCAGGTGTGTCTTTAGTCTTTACACAAATCTGTCAGTCACGTATGTAAATTACTCTGACGAAATAAAATAACTTCCAACGTCACAAACCCTATTTTTCCTCCACTGCTTTCAACTCCATCAGGTTAGGGAACGAACACCATGAAAAATTATATTGCATTTACTAGAACGTTTGGTCTCTCTAAATCCCGTGACCAGTAACGTGCAGCAGTTCATATCCAATAATGTCTTCGGCAACTGACTGCATTTTCTAAACGAATGACAAATTTATGGTAATCTCTTGCAGGAACATGTTTAATATACATACACACAACTCTGTATTGGCATCACTGCAAAGGCTGTGTGTGTTTTTGTGTGTGTGTGTGTGTGTGGGGGGGGGGGGTTACAAAGCACCGCGCATCCGTTCATGCGCAATACGTCATAGGTAACTGCGTTACGCAACTATAATTTTCCGTGTTGTTTTGTCATCATCATCATGTTCAGGAAGGATTAGGTTTGATTCGTGTTCCTTGTATCCTCTTTTTTTTGTTTAATTTGATCAGCAATCGGAATACACTGCATTCCATAAGCTAATGTGCTGGCAAGAGTCCAACCTGTGGACTTTCTGACGCGGTGAGATCCCCTCCAGCGAGGGGGTCTCTTATCCTTGTATCTTCAAAATGAAATTTGTCCCTCCATCTCTTCCTCGGTCGTCCTATGTGTCTTCGTCCTTTTGGTTTATATTGTAGTGCTTGTTTAGGTATCCTGTTTATGTCCATCCTCTATGTGTTGTAGCCACTTTTCCTGGTACTGTTTTTTTTTTCGTTACTATATTCTCTGCCTGTTGTTTTGTATGGGTGTGAAACTTGGTCGCTCACATTGAGGGAGGAACGTAGGAGGAGGGTGTTTGAGACTAGGGTGTTGAGGAGAATATTTGGGTCTAAGAGGGACGAGGTAACAGGGGAGTGGAGAAAATGAGAGCTTGATGATCTGTACTCCTCACTAAATATTAATGGGTCGATCAAATCGAGAAGAATGAGATGAGCGCGGCATGCATCGCGTATGAGGTAAAGGAAATGTGCATATAAGGTTCTGGTGGGGAAAACTGAAGGAAAGCGACTACTTGCTAGACCCAGGCGTAGATGGGAAGCTAATATTACGACCGATCTTATGGAAGTGGGATGGGGACAAGGACTAGTGTGATCTGGCTCAGGACAGCGACGGGTGGCGGGCTCTTGTTAAACGCAGCAATGAACCAATGGGTTCCATAAACTGCGGGTGATTTCCCGACATTCTAAAAACTGGTTAGATTCTCAAGAACGACTCTGCTCCATGGAGTTACAGCGCGATACCGGATAATCTGTGGCAACTTTGATCCATGACTCTGGTAGGTAATCAACGCCTGTGAACGTCGCGATTGGTGTGGGTGTTAAGTGGTTGCTGTAGTGAGTAGTAAAGGAAAGTGTCCAGTTTTTCGTGAGTATTAACGACTGTTGTATTGGTCTTAAAATTATTTGTATTTTATGGCAGTAATTTGTTGTTTATTGTAATTTATTTAAAAACAAGTATGTGGCGTAGTTTTTGTTTGGGTTGTTTCCTGATAATTTTTCCAAATCTAAAATTAGGAGGTAGGCTTGGCCGCCTGTGTAAGGAAAGGTCTGCTGGCAAGTTGTCAGACTTTTCTTCAGAGTAGCATGAAAGGGCCTGTAAAACTGCTAAACATGATTTTGTTTTACGTCATCTTTTGACCTGGTAGTTGTAACCTTTATATTTGTGTATGAATGTGCAAGTTTAGAAGTGACATCTGGCTGGTAATCAGTAGGATTGCGCCATTCGTTAACGAATAATCTCTTTCCAAAAACTGGAGAACGAATGAGGTGTAGTAACGCCTTAATATATGTAGTAAGTTTGCTGTAATTTATTTAAAAGGCAGGCATTTGTTGTACTGTTAGATTGGATTGCTTTGATGATTATTTTTGTAAATGAAAAATGAGGAGATAGGCTTTCATCTTGCGTATGGGAAGGCCTTTTGTCACCTTGTCACTTATTCCTTAGAGGACAAAATGGTCTGTAATAGCAATAACCACCTTTCTTTTGTATTACATACTCATTTAACCTGGTAGTTGAAATTTTTGTATTGTTAATTTGCATGAATAGGCAAGTTTGGAAGTGACAACTCAGTTTTAAGCAGTATGATTGCACCATTCATTGAGGAACATTCTCATGTCTGGAAACATGGGAGCCTGTGATTTAAATTAATAGCTGTCGTAATGCCGTACTATGTGTGGTATCATTGTAAACCATGCATGATTTTTTTTTACAGATATATCAACATGAACAAGTACAATCCTCCTCCAGCATATGGTCCCCCACCAGCTGCACCTCCTAGCTACTCCCAAGCTGTAGGTGGTGTGCCACCTTCTAGTCCATTTACTCCTGGACTATCATGTAAGCAGAAAAGTTATTTATTTTTTTTTGTGTTATTTATTAAATTTTAAATGAAGCGATGTTGGTACACTGCAAGGATGTAAGGGACAGATGTGGTTTGTTCAGTACTATTATACCGCTGTTTAAACACCATTGAAATGTGAAGCTAAAGCTCATCCAGCCATAACATCATCAAAAATCAAGTTTATTGGCCGATTCCCTTCTCTCTCACTCTTTACTTGAATGGACTGAGGTAATATTTTATACATGGTGGTAGTGTTGTAGTTGAGAATATTACCACCACTTATTAAGATATAAATTTCTAAACCTTGGCTGTAATGTAGTAAAGGGGAGGAATTTAACATATATATTACTTGGGCCCAGTATGAGAGTGTGTCTGTATTAAGACATTTTTATATTCACTGACATGCTGTTGTATTGGTGAATAAATAGGCCAGAGGTTCACATATCCCAGGTGACTAAATAATTTTGTATGGTGGTGCCTGATATTAGTGGGTCCTCAGTATGGAACTTGCCTCATATCAGCCTTCTGGTACCTAGAACTCTTGAGGTGGCTTTTTTGGAATATTTGACATCCAAGAAGTAGGCATTGTTCACCATCTAATACAATCACTTTTTTTACTGTGGTCGTGTTGTACTGCACCTTACATAATCTTTAGATGTGCCATCCCCATTGTGTGTGTGTGTCTATATATATATATATATATATATATACACGCACACACACACACACACAAAAGGCCTAAGAGGGACTAGGTAACAGGGAAATGGAGAAAATTACATAATGAGGAGCTGAATAATCTGTACTCCTCACCCAATATTGTGCAGATGATAAAATCAAGAAGAATGAGATGGGTGGGGCATGCATATATGGGGGAGGGGAGAGGTGTGTACAGGGTTTTGGTGGGGAAGCCTGAGGGAAGGAGACCACTGGGGAGACCCAAGCATAGATGGGAGGATAATATTAGGCTGGATCTTTGGGAAGTGAGATGTGGGTGTGTGGACTGGATGGAGCTAGCTCAGGATAGGGACAGGTGGCGTGCGCTTGTCAGTGCGGTGATGAACCTTCGGGTTCCATAAAATGCGCGGAATTTCTTGACTAGCTGCAGACCAGTTAGCTTTTCAAGAAGGACTCCGCTCCATGGAGTAAGTAAGTAATATATGTACAAAATATGTATTTTACCAGTAGTGACACTACCGGTACATCACATGAACACAGATTGATACTTCCCTGCTAACACGCTCCAATCCCCCACAACTGGCTCAACCATGACCAACAGCACTGCTATCACCAAACTCCGACAGTAAACCAGAGGCTGCTACTGCAGTTGTTGTAGCTCCTGATGATGGGCATGAGGATGCCCGAAACATGTTGAGCTGTATCTAAACGACAAGTAATAAACTTGAGAAGTTTCTGCATATTGTTGGTTGATTCAGTTGAAAGTATGATAATGCATGGACTTGCAAACCCTAAATTCATTGATATAGATCATTGTTTTTGTGCATCTACCCATTCAGGTCACAACCCTGGTACATTTTAATCTGGCTTGCTTGCAGAACACAGAAGTAAACTTGTAAATTGAAGAACATTATATTTGCGTTCCTTTTTGCATCTTCTGCTAAGTTTGTTATTTACAGTACTGCGTTATTGTAATAATATGATTAACACAAAGTAATCAAAGTGTTTGCATGCAGTGTCTGGTGGACCTACAATTGTGACAACTGTAGTGCCAGTGGGCCCACAGCCTACTCACATGATATGCCCATATTGCCATGCAGAAATAGACACTGCCACCAAAACAGAACCAGGACTTATTGCATACATCTCTGGTGTGGTAATAGCTCTTTTGGGGTAAGTAGTAAGTAATTACAATTTGGAGGTGTGTGTTGCCCTTGTTAAATACCTCTTTGAAATACTGGCATCTGTTTAGCAGTCAACACAGCATGACATCCTGGAAGACTTAAATCCCCATCAAGACTTGTGTTAGTACTTCAGATATCATATATTGTGTGAACCCTTGGTTAGAATTTTTGCAGCCCATTTGACTTAGCAGTAGTCAGCAATCCCTTAAGGCTCTGGTTCTTGTACTAAACCATCCTATATACATATATGCTGTCAGAGGTGGTCATGCCCTGTGATGGAGTTACTGATAGCGTGATACTGTTTCTTTATAGAGGAAGCTTTGATCTGTTGTCAGATATGAAGTAAATTTAGTTTTATTTAGTGAAATTAACATTTATAATTTTATATCAAACAAAACAAACTGGCTGGCAGCTATACTGTTTAAAAAACCCACCATCAAACATTCTTGGTCGTATGCTGTCCAAGTAAAGATGCAGTACAATTCAGAAGTGTGTGTATGTGTGTGTGTGTGCATGTGTGGTTTTTTTTTAAATCATTTAAGACCTTTCATTTCATGTATGAATGGACACATCTCTTAACCTTTTTTTTTTTTTAATTTTTTTGCACTAGCACTTTAAATAGCTGAATTTGTAGTGCTCTTGCTGATAGGGTGTAGGGTTTTTACAGCGCTGTTGGTGAACATTAGTAAGTACTGTGTCAATGGTAATTAGCTGTGACATTTGGGAAGAGCTTGCTGCCTTGTTCTTTAGGGTAGTCAAAGAAGAGAAGGGTTGCATTGAAGAAATGGCTGCATTGTGGGTATAGGGAAAGATCAGGTTTAAGCAACTGGTGTAGTCAGCCAGTAGGAGAAGTGGTTTGTGGAGTAGGTGGAGTGATGAGTAGAATACACCAGATGAAAGTGAGTGAAAATTATGCAACAGGGAGTAGGTGCCAGGCAAGGAAAAACTAAGGAGGAAAAGTAGATCAGATGAACACCATAAGGATGAAGGAGAGCCTGTGTTATTCAGGGCAGGAGTTATTTACTGTTTCTGTTAATAGGTAGGTTTTTGTAAACTTTCACCATTTGTTGATGTGTAGACTGTGTGAACCATTAAACTTGGAGAGTTGAGTATACTCACAAACTGCATGTACCATATGCCACAGAGCATTGAGTACATTTGCCATACCCAGCATCATTTTAATGTGTTTATGATATAAAGAGTTTTATGGATATCATCCTGATTGGAATATTCTTAACGCTTTGATGCTGGAATTAAATCCTTCTGAGCAACGCTGCCTGCCGGAATTTTTTACTGGGGATTTTAAATTTTATTGCTTACTCTTAAAAAAAAGGCATATCTCATAGACTTTTCTTTCAGATTTAATTAAATAAAATTTTGCACTCTGCGTATGACACTGGTTAATCTGGAAAAAAATGTTTACCTATTTTTATAATAAATTTAGGCCTGTGAATCACATGCATTATATAAAATGTGGTGTAAATAGTTCATTCCTCAAATAATTTACAAATTTACAAACAATTTACAAATTTACTTTGGTATGATATTCTGCTAAACAAGGCACCACACACAGGCCCACGTCACATCTGGCGCATTTTTTCTGTGGCTATGAGAAGAACACAGATGACAGGACAGTTGGGTGGATGATTTCGCTGGCTAGTGTTTGTTATTGCGACTCTCGACTTAGAAAACTTTTTTTTATTTTGAGTCTGGTGTCAGCAATTAGAATTTCACTGATGGCTTCCTCCTCGAGGTTGATTTTTTTCCCGGCCATAACACTAGACACCTACAATGGTCTGCCTTATATGCACTCATCTGTATGACTTAGCGCATTGCAGTAACCCGATGCTGCTAAGATATGAACATCTTCTACAGGGACAGCAAAACATCTAAAGCTACACTGTGACAAGTGTTGAAATCCCAGCTATTCGAGGGTGCCCAAGATGTTTTTAGTAGATTGACGGCTGTTTGTTGCATGTTACTACCCCACAACCCCTACAGATTACCCCAGCACTACAAGAGGCATGTCTGTGGGCACTCCTGTAGCTGAAAACATAAATTTTTATGGATATCTCCGATTTTTGAGCATTAGTTTTTTCTGAGTTATATGGGTACAGTATGCCACTGACAACCTTTTTGGGCAACAACTGGGGTTTGATTCATAGGCCAGTGTTCATATTTCAACCCACAGTGAACTGCAGGGCAAGCGATAAACAAGGCGAGCTGTGTCTCGAACAGCATCACTCACTGAAATAACTGCGCAGTTGCTATGTGTGGACATATGAATCAGGGTATTTGGAGGGGTTTAGGAGGTGGAGGGGGTCCATTTTGGCTACACAGAGAAACCCTGATCTTCAAGGTTCCTGCAGCATACCAAAACACAGCGGTATTTCAGATAGGAGTGAACAAAATTCCTCCAAAATCCGACACACTGTTTGCGACGTCTTTAGAAGTTGTTTGGCTATTTAAAGGGCTCAGTGCATGATGTCTTTAGAAGTCATTCGGCATTAAAGGGTTAATGTGTAGGTAATAACTTTGTTCTGTCACTGCTACATGAATTATTTCATTAACATAATTTTTAGGTGTGTTGCCAAATTGTGAAAAGTGATTATTAGCTTCTTTATGCCTAGCTGTGTGTCTCTGTCTATCCATCTGTCTGCATGGAAAAACTCAGCTCCCACTGGAAGAATTTTCATGAAATATGATATTTCAGTAAATTTTGAAAATCTGACAAGAAATGTGAGGTTTCATTAAAATCGCGCAAGAATAGTGGGTACTTTGCATGAATACTAATGTACTTTTTGATCATATCTCACTCCTTTCTTCTTAGAATGGTAAATGTTTCAGGCAAAAGTAGTAGAGAAAAAAATACACATTTTATGTTCAGTAACTGTTTTCCAAAAATCATGCTTTTTATTAGATAATGTGGAAAAATATAATAAAACGGGAGAGGCCCCAGGTGACAATATGGTGCACGTGCATTTCATGCAGGGTACCTAAGGCTACAAATACACACGCTTGGAATAGGTAGTACTCTAAGTACATGTACTCTAGTACATGGAATATAGTGAAACTACTTTTGAACAATGATACTAATAACAATAAGAATACTGTAAATGACAATACCAATAACCAGAATATTGCAAATGCTTTAAATTCATACTTTACCTCTGTTGCTGATAACATAATATACAATTCCCTAAAGACTAATTGCCTAAATAACGTTAACCCACTACTATACTTAAAATCAAAACTTAATCAACCAAGTTCCATTTTTATAATAAAAAATACAACTACATATGAAATAAATAAAATAATTCAATCCATGAAACCCAAGAATTCACATGGATATGATGAGATATCGATTAAAATACTGAAAACAAGTGCTCCGTTCATTCTCTCCCCCCTCACATACATATTCAATAAAATAATATCTAAGGGAATATTCCCTGAAAGATTGAAATTTTCTGAAATAATACCAGTTCATAAAAAGGGGAATGAATCTGACTTTTCTAATTACAGACCAATCTCGATATTAACTTCCTTTTCAAAAATAATTGAAAAAATGCTATATAATAGATTATATCATTATTTTACCCAGCATAAATTATTTGCAAAAGAACAGCATGGTTTCAGACAAAATAACTCGACTGACACAGCCGCATTTTCCCTTCTTAATAACATTTTCTCAGCTCTTGAGCAAAAGAAAATAGTAGGAGGCTTATTTCTTGATTTACAGAAAGCTTTTGACTGTGTCAATCATAACATACTTTTATCTAAATTGGAATTTTATGGCGTTTCAGGTATGGCAAATAAAGTATTTGAATCATACATTAAAGAGAGGTATCAAAGAGTGATGATAAAAGATAAATATTTTAATAAATTAACATCTAAATGGGAACCTATACGTCATGGTGTTCCTCAGGGATCAGTACTGGGACCTCTTCTGTTTCTTATCTATATTAATGATTTACCAAG
>Ga0268261_10003567_pt1 | contig 11477 bp, 6 predicted proteins | sample TergutNc150P1_FD_190353 | JGI IMG/M metagenome (GOLD analysis project Ga0268261, IMG submission 190353) | Nasutitermes corniger P1 segment gut microbial community from laboratory colony in Florida, USA - Nc150 P1 (SPAdes) (version 2) | ecosystem: Host-associated > Arthropoda: Insects > Digestive... | reverse complement strand
AAATCGTGCCTGAATATCTGACACGCCTGCCGTAAGACGGTGACATCATCTTGGCATACTGCCCCAAAACGCGGCGGTTATCAAAGACTACGTCTTTTTGCTCATTATACCAAGACAAGAAATCCTTTCTCTCGTTCTCACTCATCTCGTCAGCACCGAAATACTTAATGTCTGGTATGGGGCCCACATAGTCCAAATTTGCCTTTGTATTCCAATAGTGGGGAAACCACGTTTTTTGCGTTGAAAGCCCAAACGCCTCGGGCAATTTACGCAAAGGCATGGGCACGTAAGAAACGGAATCCAGAAAATGAATGTGTTGCATTTTCATACTGATAATTTTAAGACCGGTTAATATAAGTTGAGGGTTCAATTTCAAGAGAATAACTCTTTTCAATATAAACTGAGAATCAAAAGCCTTGGCGTTGTGTGCTATGGCCACGAATTTATTGCACCAGGGTCGAGGTTCACATAGATAAGATAATAAATAGCCCACTGGATCGTCGTAGAATGAATGGCGTCTCCTACCACAACGGACACAGTCAATTTCTATATCTTCCTGCATCTCACAAGCTGAGCAAAAATACTGAATACAGACTAATATGGGAATATGTTCGTCCGCATTCTATGAGAATTTTGTATACTGTGTAGTTTCAAAATCATAAAACGCAAACAGTACATCATCACTGCGGGGCAATTCGTTCTTTAACGGCTCCATAAAACAGAAATGACCAATCTTTTTGTTCTGGTTACAGATAGTACAGTGGGGCTTGAAACATTCGTGCCTTTTATCCGATATGAGTGTATTAAATGTGACAGTTCCTCTTCTTTTCACATACGGCCTCTTTTCCTAACTTGTTAGTCTTGTGCATGTCAAAACATGTACGACTCCTGAACTGTCTATTACATGACTCGCACGAGATTCGAACATCAGCTAATGGACATGGCGGAGTTGACATACAGTCACTGCACGTCTCCTGACACCTATGCGTCACGCCACTTTTACACCCTTTGTTACAACCTTTGCAGACTAGCGTCGAGAAAGTGCAACTGTAACTTTGTTAATCACGTGGTAATGATGCTTTACATCTTCATAAAGCAGGTTATTTCTCTTTTCGGATTCCACCTGACCATCAAACACTATATCTTCACAAGTTAGACCTCCGAAAACTACAATTCTCTACTCTGTGAAATGCTCCAGAAACCTTATTAACTCGGGAATTCCTCCGCCATTTGACAGGTAAATACCTGTCGTCGTAAGTAAATGATCCACAAAGGGACGTATCTTATACCCCTTACGAAATGCATTGTAATCTGAATCCTTAGTTAATTTTGCAATGCTAATAATTAGAGCATGAGCCAAGCAATTTTCTTCCGCTTTAACTTCGACGATACTTCGTTTCAGATGAACTATTTTTTCAATGGGTCTACCCTTAGTAGCGATTCGACCGTGACCGATTGGCATTTTTACAGAATGGACTGTTATAACCAGTTTATCTAAGGCGTTAAACCTAGCATTCGACTGGGCTACTTTCCCGAAAACTGACCATATTACATCCGGAGTTATCTGATCCTTTCTTCTGAAACTGATACCTATTGCTTTGTCAGCTACATTAACTTCATTGCTTATAGTAATTCCAACCATATCTGAATCGTCACAATTCTGTAAAGCGTACTCGAACAGATCAGACACACTGGCTAAGAAATGGGACATTGGATTCGAATCCTCTCCCTTGGATGGGAGCAAGAGACGCACTGTAAGCTGTGTTCCCATAGCATTCAATCGTTTGTACTGTCTGTTAATTTCGCCGTCTATAGTAAATCTAGCATATTCCATTTTAATTCTGAAAAACAATTCACTAATATTACTAGACATAAGTTAAACGTATCACACTGTTATGAAGACGGTTATCCACTCACCTGTTACTAGGAAGGTTTCCCACTAACACTGTGAGATAACTACCATCTATAGTCGAGAATGATGTGTTAAATTGAGCGGATCTCCTTATTAATACACTAAGACATAGGTATTTCTTCCTCTAAACAAATATGATTCTTGATACTTCAGGTCCATACTTGTTACTTTGGGTCCATAGTTCGCATACATATATGAAAGGATTCGCATTTGCTAAAACATGTCACGTGTCTGTTTATAGGACCTGTATAAGAAACCCCGACCGCCGTCCAAGACATCGAAAGTGAAGAGTAACTAGTTCAGCACATCCAGACATCCAAAAAAGATTAAGGTACGTATATTCTTCATTGAACCTTCGAATAAATATAGAAATTATATGCGGTTAGCACGGTTCTTTAAATCTTTTTCAGATGGATCTTTCTGTAAAATTTAGGATGACTTCGGCATGCCAGACGGTCAGAATCACATCTCTGAAGAATGATATCTCGTATCCAAGAGAACGGGCCCAAAAACTTCAAACTAGGTATGGCGAGGCTGTATTATTAACTTTAAAAGAATCCTCGCAGGTGTATGTTAAAGTGTTTCTACCAAGACGATACGGGGCGTTGTTTTCAGAAGACGATCTAAAATCTATAAATGAAAAAACTATCGCTCTCAGATACTGAGGCACCTGCTCCACATCAAATTCATATATTTTAGAAATAGACTAGTGATAATGTAAAATAGATTTTAGGAACCTATTCTCTGTGCATGTGGCAGTGGGTTTAACATATAGTAATCATTAAGAAACTATTGATATTATTTTCTGTTTCTTTTCAGTCTGAATCATGTGTGTCCTACAAGTAGAGCAACACCTCGGTCAGATTGATACGTGGCCAGCATATATTATTAGGTATCTATTTATCGATGTTCCTAACCCCGTATTATTAGAAAATTGACTGCTTTCTTTTGTGGAAACGATATTCCTGTATCCATTGCTTCACAGTTGTACAGTGCTTGTAATAACAATGTATAATCTTCAGGTAACTGAATATATTTGCAACTTATATTCTCATTGGCAAAGATGTAGGTACAAGATTCATGTCGGAATACTATAATGTCAGGCTCCATAAGTTTATCTGGATTAATGGAACGGCATTAAATCAGTTGGAAGAAGTCAAACCAGAAGTAACGGGAATGGACTTTGGTATCGACTGTACAGGTTGCAGCTCGTTGATAAGGAACAAGCTGAAAGTTGCAAAACATATGTAAGACATGACGCGTCCGAGTATGGATGTTGTACCACTAATAAAAACAATAAACTAAATTTTCAACTACTTTATTATTTTTATGACTTCTGTCACCTCCCACTCCTCTATCTCCTTAAACTAATTTAACTTAATTCCAGAAAAGTGTTATGTTCTCTTATAAACACAGACCTGGCCATATACTCTTCACAAGAAACATCATCTTATTAATCTAATTCTAAATGTATGTTCAGCAAAACCTTTTATTCAAAATAAACCAATTTTAAAACATGTTTCGACTACCTTCTTCGATGCCTTCTTCATGGTGGTTCAAGGGTCTTAACTATCACTACAGGGTCTTAGGTTAAAGGGTATTACGGTAGCTCTAACGATGTCGGATATTATTAAAATATTCATTACCAATCACTACGGTGTCTTAGGTTAAGTATAGGCGGACAAAGCCTAAAAGTGCCTCGGGGGCCTAACTACATCATACACAAAAAACATGTTTTGACTGCTTTTTCGATGCCTTCTTCATGATGGTTCAAGGGGCTTAACTATCACTACAGGGTCTTAGGTTAAGGGGTATTACGGTAGCTCTAACGCTGTCGGATATTATTAAAAATATTCATTACCAATCACTATGGTGTCTTAGGTTAAAAAGTATAGGCGGGCAAAACCTAAAACTGCCTCGAGGGCCTAACTACACCATACACAAAAAACATGTTTCGACTACCTTTTTCGATGCCTTCTTCATGGTGGTTCAAGGGGCTTAATTGCATACACAATGACCCTTGCCCCTGCCATTCCATAGACAACCTGTACGGTGGCACTATAACGCTGTCGTATATCATTAAAAATATTCATTACCAATCACTACGGTGTCTTAGGTTAAGGGGAATAGGCGGCCAGAGCCTCAACCTGCACTCTTTACATATCAGGCATAATAAAATAGTGGAGCTTACCTCCGATTATTAAAACATAACCATTACCTATCACTACGATGTCTTAGTTTAACATGACAGGCTGCTCTACCATTATGTACGGAGAAATTATAACACTCGGATATTATTGTCTTAAGTTAACATGGCAGGCGGGACTGAGCTGCTCGCTCCATCTGACTAATCACTACGATGTCTTAGGTTAAGGGGTATATGCGGTACCAGGTTAACTGTCTTTTCTTTTTAGTATGTAAGGAGACCCCAGATCCTTTACCATGCTCTGTTTCTTAATTCTCATGCAGAATATAAAAACTCGTTCACTTACCGATTGGTAGTTGTTGATGGACATGTTAAATTTAGATTCTTGAAGCTGTAGAAAAAAAAGTTCTTGAAGTAGTCTTGAATACAAGTAGCGAGGTCTGTAGCTGTCTTCAAATAAGATATGGAGACTTCCATCCAGACCGCTTTTATAAGACAATTTTTCATTATTCCAGCACGTGCTAACATGATAAGGCTTCGTCTAGACTGTAAACACGATTTCCAGAAGAATCTGTTCATTAAATCAAACTGTCAAACGTGATTTATTTGCATCTCATTAAAGCAAATCTGCATCATGTGCATCATATGCAGTTATCACGTGCAGATATATCTCGGTTGACGCAATCAACTATTACATCATCTTGAAGAATTCTACGCTTTTCAGCTAATAGGCTTCGTCTAGACTGTAAACACGATTTACAGAAAAATCTATTCATTAAATCAAACTGTCAAAAGTGATTTATTTGCATCTCATTAAAGCAATTCTGCATCATGTACAGTTATCACATGCACATATATCTAGGTTGACGCAATCAACTATTACATCATCTTGAAGAATTCTACGCTTTCAGCTAATGACACGTGCAAGGCTATCCAAACAACATAATTCCCATCAACGCCTTTCCTCCTACATGTCTAAATAACTATACCAATATGTACGGCGGCACTATAACGCTGTCGAATATTATTAAAACATAACCATTACCAATCACTACGATGTCTTATGTGAAGGAGTATAGGCGATCACAGCCTCAACCTACAATCTCTTCACATCTGGAATAATAAAACAGTGGAGCTTACCTCAAACGTCACCCATACACCAATTTTCTGAGCATATTGAAACATAACCATTACCAATAACTACGATGTATTAAGTCAATGGATATAGGCGGAACTAAACTGCTCTTTACAGAGACATTATAACACTCGGATATTATTAAAACATAACCATTACCAATCACTTCGATGTCTTGTGTCAAGGAGTATAGCCGGTCATAGCCTCAACCTACACTCTCTTCATATCTGGCATAATAAAACAGTATAGCTTACCTCCACCATCACCCCTACACCTATGTTACGAACCTCGGGGCATAACTACACCATACAAAATAATAAAACAGTGGAGCTTACCTCTACCGTCACCCCTACACAATTATTCTGAGTCTAAACGTGCCTTGGGTCATAAGTACACCATGCAAAAATACTTGTTTCGAATTTCTTCTTTAATGCCTTCTTCGAGGTGGCACAAGGGGCTTAACTACACATTCTCTATACATAACAGGGATGCCCAAACTATAGTCCGCGTAACATCTACATCATCTACACAACTATACTGCCGATCACCCATCCAGGGGAGAAAAATCATTCGGTGGAGCTTACCTCCATCGTCACCCTTACACCAAAGTCCAAAGGTCTAAACTCCCCCAAGTGGCCTGGTTACTACTGACTGGGCTTGGTCTGAAATGGTTAAACTGTGCAATCGACAAATAATGGAAAATCAAAACTATGCAGCATGGTCGGAATCCGGAACCCAGTAAGTTGTACAGGCTTCCCTCAACAACCCCGTCTCATCTGCACTGGATTGAAGAACAGACAGATCTAAGATCCTGTAAATTTTTGTTCTGGTCCGTTATTTCTGTCGTGCTGTTATCGAGAGCTGATGACAAAGAATCAATAAAGTCTACACCCACTCGACCCCTCCAAATAGCTTTAGTGAACAAGAATACACAAAACAAAACACACTGTTTCATGAGAGACAAGACGGAATATAAGCTAAATTTTTTTAGAGCAACTGCAAACAAATTTAGGGGTCGCCTAACTACAAGAATGACCTTAGAGCTTTTCCCCCAGTAAAATGTTAGGATACGTCGCTTCCGAGTAAACTGTGACTAATAAGACATAATGTAGCACTGTTCTTTCTCTCTCAGTAGGTCGTTTGTATGTATTATTTTTACTTTCACATCAGCCTCTCTGAATGTTTTATTAGATATTTTAATTTTCTTGGATTTTTCTTTAAATATCCTAGTGGACAGATAAAAAGGCCACTTTATATTTGGGCTTTTGTTGTGTGTCAAAAATTTTCGCACCATATCCTCAAAATATTTCGACCGTACTTTTATCAGACGGACTCGCGTTATATCGACAACTAGTACATTAAACTAACTGATATTTCGTGCAGATGAAATTACAGTAATGTACAAACCTGTGATAACATTAATGTAATATACTGTGTACTGCATTGTTTTGTATTTCATATATAATCCATATCAAAACCAGAGATTGACTAGAATTTTTGGATATCCTGGCAGAGAAACTGGATGTATCTAATTTGTAACATTTTTGTCATTAGTGATGATGTTGACATGCAAATTTGTTAAACGCTGTAACAATATATTACTTGCGGATAAACAGTTCCTTCTGATGATCACGGCGATGGCCGAAACATGTACAGGATGTGGTGTGATTCTGCTTCATGGACCAATATATAACAAAGCTAACTGTTGATATTTTGTATTTATTTTCTGTAATTAGCAACACGACGTTGTAGATAAGAAAATAAAGACAAGTTGGGGAAATTTACTTCCAATCAATTAGTGTTTTTGATAAAATATATAAATAAGAAAATAAATATATATAGGCCTTACATATGTAGTTAGGCTGCCGGTCCCACTGGCTGCGCGTTCTAAGGCGTAGGTCTGCGACCGCTCGCCTGCTGTGATCGTGGGTTCGAATCCCACCGGGGGCATGGATGTTTGTTTTAAGTGTTGTGTGTTGTCAGGTAGAGGTCTTTGCGACCAGCAGAGCACTCGTCCAGAGGAGTCCTACCCACTGTGGTGCGTCGTTGTGTGTGATCTAGAAAACCTCAAGAATGAGGAGGCCATGACCCACGTTGGGTCGCAGCGCCACAGGAAATAAAAATATAGTTAGGCTACGTGCAATTCTCGCACTGTGTGTTGATAGCCACTGGTGTTTTTTGTAAATTGGTTTGTAGATTCTGAGAGAAAAACCGAGAATGTGTGATAACGGAGACCTTGTTAAAGAGAACCTATGGAAAGTAAGAGATGATAGAACACAGACTACCGCATAATCACGGACTTCTACTTTCCTCTTTCTCATGTAGTATGAGATTAAGATGGCAAGGAAAATAAATACATGGTACACGTAGCAGGCATTATGGGGGAGATACTATAAGCACACAAAATTTTATGTGGAAATCCTCAACCGGTAATTCTTTGTGGAAGAACGCGGGATTTTGTAAACGTGGTTATACATACATAGCCTGACAATCTAAATAATTTTCAGCTTTACAAGAAATAACTTCCAACGCATAGGTAGGTAGATGAATGAATAGGCATCTTGCAGCGAACCCCATAACTTACTTACACGCAGATAATTGTTCATCAAGAATTGATAGACAGTCTGCATATTCAGCCAGAACTACAGTAACAACACAACACAAATCCTTGAGAACCTTTAAGATGTCTGCACGCGCATTCAATAGGGTTCTAATGAGACACATAAACCAGAGGCCATGTACCTGTCGAGCGGATAGCTTCTCCGTGAATGGCGCCTCAACAACTGGCTACTCCTTGGAGTAGCAATTTCATCTGATGACACGCACAGTTTAACTAACAATAAAGAACTCACTGGTTTCTATGCAATTAACTTATTTGTTGTGGCATTCAAATAATATTGTGTGGATTTAACTCGCGTCATTCTGTATAATTGAAAGACAATACCTCATATTCCAATGCAGGATTAGAAATAGATAAATAGCATTACGGCTTGTCTTAACAGAAAATCGACTGTGTGCCAGAGTCAGTTTGTATGAAGATATTGTTAAGAATGCAATCAGGTAATTCATTGTATTGAGATTTCATAATCATGCCTTTGTTTTAGTTCTCCTGGTCCCTGATAATGTTAGCTGCCTAGACGGCATAATCCTTTCCATGCCACGCACGAAATATCTGGCCTACAGATCACTCTCCTATGGACGTGTTTAGCCTTGAAAAGATCAGTTATGGAAGTCTGCCATCCATCTCCGAAAAAAATGGTGGTTAAATATTCGTGACCCGTCAAAAATTAGACTTACACATAACAGTGGAAAATTTCCTTTAAAATGGACACGGAAAAGTTTCGTAACAACTAGTGTTTTTAATTTAGATTCATATAACGACATTGTACGTTGCTGAAGCACAAAATGACAAAGAATTAGAGCAAAATTAAATGGAAGGTTAATGTAAGCTTTCGTAAGGTGCAATTTCGAGACTGGAAATTGAAAGGCAATTTGAATAAGTCCTCACACACATACAGTATTAAAAGTACAGGTAATGTTCGAGTTGAAGCTTACATTTACTTGGTACATTTGCGTTCCTAGTCTCCTTGTTTTGTATTTAAAAATCGAAAGATATTTGCATAACACGAAATGCAGTATATACAGTGTTTGTGTCAGTGAGCCTCATCTGGGGGAAGTAAGTGGGATAACAGAAGCGAGTTACCTTTTTCGTATTGCGTATATTTTTATATGCGTTACGGAAATTATGTCGTTTTCTTTGAATCTGAACAAGCAATGTTTGCATATTGCAACATTGAAGCGCGTACGCGTAACCATTACTGCCGTGGAAAAGGAATAAGTATTGCATATCCTGATCGTGTGTTTGTATCCCTAGTTATCCAGAATGCAGCACGCATGTGCCGTATTACATTGTAATATGTGGCGTGTCCGGTACTACTAGGTTTTTCCAAATTATCTCATAAATGGCACGATTTTCGAAAAAGGTTACTGAACACAAAATGTGTTTAAATATCTCTACAACTTTTGCCTGAAATATTTCTCATTCTGTGAATAATTCAGCGAGATACTGTCAAAATGTGCATATGTCTTCATGTAAATTACCTGCTATTCTTTTCTGATTGTAATGAAACTTGAATTTCCTCGACACTTTAAAAACCCCCTCAAATATAAAATTTCATAAAACTCCGTCAAGTGGGAGCGGAGTTGTTCTATGCAGACTGATGAACGGACGGACAGACATGAGGAAGCTAATAGTCACTTTTCTCAATTTTTCCAACATGGCTAAAATGTATCTTACTCTGGGCCATGATTTCGAAGCGTACAGTAACATCGTCAGAGTAATGCAATAAGTAGCAACATACAAATTCGTAAACAAATGAGAAGTACGGACAATATAATTGCATTATTTTAGAGGTCTCAGACAGCGATATAATTACGATTCTCTACACGCAGGAAACACCCCCTGTCCACGTTACTATGACAAATGTGTAATGGGGGTCTCTTCTCCATGTGTAGAAAGAAGAATGATTGCGGTCAAGTAATTTTATCGGGCGTTGATATCAAGAATGTGCGGAGCTTATCATCTTTTCCTCCATAGTCTTTTATGTCTTGAAGCTTAAACACAAGATTAATTTTGTTTTATGTTTACACATAACTCAAACCTGCAGGGTAAATTTTTGCTTTTAAGTTAATAGAACATTTTTTTCAATGAGCGACTTTCAAGTCTTTTGCTACTTTCCATAAGACGACAGGTGTAACATCAAGCGGACCTGAATTAATGTATTCAGTTGTCCTTATGGACAGTAAAACCAGAAGGAAGCAAACGCCACTCTCACTTGTTCCTGCTGTATATATTTCAACAGGATGTGGCAGAGAGAAAAATATAAACGAAGAGAGAAATTTCTGCTTTGTTTGTATGAAATGCTTCACACAAACATTTCGGATTTGTAGAAATTGATTTTCAAATTGGATTGGGAACAAATTCTTTCATCAAATCTCTAACTTCCCCCACCACTTTTCAAGTCCTTAAATAATTAACTTAGGTTTTACCAAAATGTGCTCCACAGCAGGAATTTCGAGGGACCCGCGAATATATAAATAGAAGAATATTAATTTCAAATATTCTTAGAAAAATCATTAATAATTTATTGTGTTAATAAAAACGAATAACTACTTGAACTTCGCAGGCACAGTTGTTGCTATGCGTAGCGTGTGCTTTAACATTAAACACATATTGTAGTTATGTACTGCATATTCTTCTCAAATCAGCAACGATTATTTGCTTCAATAGGGTTAACCGGTTGTTCTTTGTAATGGATACTATGGAGATTAAGGTACTCATTTCTGGATAACTTGTGCATTAAATTCGTGCTTCATGGAGCTAATATCGTACTGACGTTTTTACAATATTTACTCCAAAAACTAAACAACAATTCGATACAAAAATATACAATCATATAGCAATCCTCCTACATGTTTTGGCCTTTTTAGGCCATCTTCAGGAAGGTATTCGACAAGGAAAAAGAAAAACACATTGGTTAATTTTGTCATGGATGTGGAATTGCGTAGTTCATCTGAAAATGCCACTAGTAAATTGTACTTAAAAACAACCCCCACCCCCCCAACCGTAGGATCGGTGATAACCCAAGTTTTTTTGAAACTATTTCGCAAAAGAAATCAGTCACAATAAAATTTATGAATCCACTAAAGACCTAACGATTTAACCTTTAAGAACCGTGCGTCCTATATATAGGAGGGCATACCGCTAAGCCTCCAAATGTTGCATTTTATGTACTTTTTTCAACAAATATAAGTACCGAGTATGTTGAACATGCTGCACACTCTCCGTTTTTCTCTTCAAAATTCCGTTTATTTCATAATGCTAACTTCTATGGTTCATGTATTATTGTAATGCCCCAGGGGTTGGGTGTTGTGATACTGGGTTATCCCGAGGGGATACAGGAGGGGGTAGATTGTAGCTGCCACTAGCCAAGGGACCTTGGCAAGAATCGAACCTGGAGTCGTAGGAAAAGTAACAATAATACGCCGAAAACAGTAGTAATATGGATATATTCTAACAAGTGACTAGAGGAAATAAAGTAAATATATATATAAGAATAACAAGTAAAATGGTTTGGTAAGCTGTCACACCCCTAGATGGTCACGCTGGGGGGGGGAAGAATTAGATCCAAAAACGTAATTTAGTGGTGAACGAGTACCGTGGACCAGGCGAGTGTTATCAGCGCGACTTACCTCCGAACAGAGAGAGTGCTGCGTAGAGAACG
>Ga0268261_10003566_pt1 | contig 11477 bp, 11 predicted proteins | sample TergutNc150P1_FD_190353 | JGI IMG/M metagenome (GOLD analysis project Ga0268261, IMG submission 190353) | Nasutitermes corniger P1 segment gut microbial community from laboratory colony in Florida, USA - Nc150 P1 (SPAdes) (version 2) | ecosystem: Host-associated > Arthropoda: Insects >... | reverse complement strand
TAATATGCCTGTGAGTAGCTGGGAAAGCCTTAAGCCAGTAATTTTGTATTTGATCATTTCCAGGAGATTTCCAATTGTGAGCTTTTAACAAATATAAAGTAATTTCCGTAATCTGCACAAGCCTCCGATCCATATCACTAATTTTCCTTTCCTATTCCCTTCTTATCCATTCTGCTCTTTCATTATGCTGTGCTTCTCCCCAAAATGACTTCCAGTAAGTCTCTGCTTCGGCCACAGAGGGAGGTTCCCTGGCCTCTATATTCTTCATGCCCAGGTTTCTGTAAAATTATTTAGTGTCTTCTTTAAACATCTTATTCTGGCTACACTGGGTTTCCCCTTTTTTATACCTTCTAATTCTCTGGGCTTTTCCTTGCACTTTCTGCTTCAGTGTTTCTGTCAACTGTGCAACTTCCCTGGAGTTTGTCACTCTGTATTTTTTAAAAATCTTCCTCTTTTTCCTGTTAAGCTTTCCATTATCAGGGCCTCTTCCAGTTTCAGCTATTATTGATAACTCTTTTCTCCAGTTGCTTATCTGTTTATTATTATCATCATCATCATCATCATCATTCATTCATTCATTCATTCATTCATTATCGCCTTCATTCGGGATATTTACAATTACATACCTGAAACATAATGTATAAAGTGTTGCAGCTATTCTGCTGTTACAAATCATGACAAACATAATGATACTGCCCATGTTAAATCTGCTGTACTTTTACACTTGTACTTTCCGAAAGAGAGAGAGAGAGTGTGTGTGAAATTGTGACATCTATTAGCATACATGTTCCTTTTTCATTATCACGGATTAGGATCCCGGTCTATTGTTATTGATAGTTCTGTCGGTTTCCACTTGTTGATTCCGTAATATGGGTACATTACCTTCATGACGTTTCTATTCATTTTGGTACATGCTGATACCAGTGTCAGTTTCTTTAATTTTATCCTCATTTCCTTGCATACGTTACAGTGTAGCTGCGCACACACTCTCATGTCCCGATATGCAATAATCTTCTGCCTATATTGGGCATGCTGATGTGGTCTGTTGTCTCATTAAATTGTTGACATACTCTATATCTGTTATCCCTGTAATATTTTTGTTCCACGATATTCTGTTTGCAATGCATAGTCTTGTGCTGGTATTATTTCACTTTCAGTTTCTGCTCAGATCTCCCCTCGACACCTATGGGAAGGTGTCTTCATCATTAATAAGTTGTTTACATTGATAAGTAGATATCTGTCACCAAGACATGCCAAGTCCTTAGGTTGCGGATGGTGGATCAGCTTCCATTATGGAGGGCAGCTGCAAATATATTGAATAAGGAGTCGCAGACAGCCGAAAATGGTGGACCTCCAGCTTGGGGGTTGGGCGAAGTGCTAACAACTCCCCACCGAAAAAAAAAAAGTATTTTGTTACGAAATATTCATACTGAAATCCTCGAACCTGGACTGATACTTCGATACGACCTATGCAATTAAAACGAGACATGAGATTTGATATTTGAAATATTAGGAGCCTGCATGGGGCAGGTTCACTTGCAGCAGCAGACAATGAATACGAAAGATATACATCAGATTTAGTGGGTGTAAAAGAGGTTTGGTGAGACAAAGGAGTACGGTAAGAACAGGGTTTTTTTTTTTTTTTTTTTTGGAAAGGAAATGAAAATCATCAATTGAGAACAGGATTTCGGTACACCACAGAATAGTATCAGCAGTTAAGAGAGTAGAGTTTGTTAACGATAGGGTGTCATATATAGTTTCGCTGGTGTAATATCTTGTTCTGAAAGTGCATGCACCAACTTAGGAGAAAAGTAATGATTCAAAAGATAGTTTTTATGAGGAATTAGAGCAGGTTTCTGATCATTTACACAAGTACCATATGAAAATTCTATTAGGGTATTTTAATGCAAAAGTGGGGAGAGAAAATATTTTCAAACCGACAACTGGGAATGAGAGCTTTTACACGATAGTAATGGTAATGGTGCTGGAATAAAACACTCCCACATCAAAAAATCTAGTAGTGAAGAGCAAGATGTTCCTGCTCCGAAACATTCATGAGTAAACCTGGACCTCGCTGATGGGAAGAATCACAACCAGATGGATCATGTATTGATAGACAGGAGATGGGATTCCAGTATACTAGACGTAAGAAGTTTCAGGGGAGGTGACTGTGACACTGATCACTGTCTGCTGGATGCAAAAGTTAGGGAATGATTGGCAGTAAGCAAATAAGCCGCACTGAAATTAGATTGGAAAAATTTAATCTTTAGGAAGCTAAATGAACTGGAGGTTAGGAAACAGTATCAGATAGAGATCTCAAACAGGTTTCCAGTTTTGGAGAACTGAAGTGATAGTAATGACATAAATTTGACTTAGGAGAACATTCAAGAGAATATCAAAACCTCAGCAGAAGAGAGTCTAGGTCCACACGAATTGAAGCAGCATAAAGCATGATTTGATAAAGAATGTTTAGGTTTTTTAGATCAAAGGAAGCAGGCTAAAAAGCAGTGAGTACAGAATTCAAGCCAAAGCAATGTAGATAATCTAAACAATGTAAGACGTGAAGTTTGAAAACACTTCAGAAACAAAAAGAAGGAATATCTGAAAGATGAAATTGAAGAACTTGAAAGTAACAGCAAGATCAAAAATATCAGGGACTTGTATAGGGGCATCAGTGACTTTACGAAGGGTTACCAACTTATAACTAATATAATGAAGATGAGAAGGATGGTTGGGTTACAGGCTTCCACGGTATATTGGCAAGGTGGAAGACCCATTTCTCTCAGCTACTGAATATACATGGCGTTAATGGTGTTAGGCAGAAAGAAATACACACAACAGAATCACTAGTGCCTGAGCCGAGTGTCCTTACGATTGAGTTGGTTATACAAAAGTTAAAAAGTCTCACATCACGAAGTATTAATCAAATCACAGCAGAATTGATTACGGCAGGAGGTAAAAAATTCGCTATGAGATCAATGAACTTATTATGTCTATTTGGAATAAGGAGGAATTGCCTGACGATTGAAAAAAGTCGACCTTTGTACCCATCTATAAAAGGGCGATAAAGCAGACTGTAGTAATTATAGCGGCATATCACTTTTGCCAACTACGTACAAACGTTTATCCAACATTTAAAGGCTAACTCCATATGCAGAGGAAATTACTGGGGATCATCAATGTGGATTTCGACACAACAGGTCAACTACTGATCATATAGTCTGCAATCGTCCAATATTTGAGAAAAAATGGAAATACAACGAAGCAGTGCATCAGCTCTTTACAGACCGCAAGAAAGTTTATGATTAAGTTAGGAGGGGGGTCTTGTATAATTTTCTCATTGAGTTTGGTATCCCCATGAAAATGGTAAGGCTAATAAAAATGTGTCTGAATGAAACCTATAGCTGATTCCGGGCAGGCAAGAATTTGTCTGGTATGTTTCCCATTAGGAATGGTTTGAAAAAAGGAGATGCTTTATCGCCATCGCATTTCAACTTCGCTTTAGAATACACCATTAAGAGGGTTCAGGTAAACCAGGATGGCTTGAAATTAAGTGGTACACATCTGCTTCTGGTTTATTCTGATGATGTTAATAAATTTGGAGGAAGTGTACATATTACAGAGAAAAAAGTAGAAACTTAGTACTTGCTAGTAATGAAATTGGAGTAGAAGTACGTAAATGCTGATAAAACTAAGTATATGGTCATGTCTCGAGAGCAGAATGCAGAACGAAGTCACAGTATAAAGACTGATGATAGTTCTTTTGAAAGGGTGGAAGAGATCAAATATTTGAGAACAACCTTAACAAATCAGAATTCTATTCAGGAAGAAATTAAAAGCAGACTGAAGTCAGGGAATGCTTGCTATCATTCGGTGCAGAAGGTTTTGTCTTCCAGTTTGCTATATAGAGAACTATAATTTTGCTTGGTTTGTATGGGTGCGATGCTTGGTTGCTTACACTGAGAGAGGAACCTTGGCTGAGGTTGTTTGAGAATAGGGTGCTGAAGAGATTTGGGCGTAAGAGGGACGAGGTAACAGGGGAGTGTAGAAAACTACATAATGAGAAGCTTAATGATCTGTACTCCTCACCCATTATTATTCGGGTGATCAAATCCAGAGGAGTGGGACGGACGGGGCGTGTAGCGCGTATGTGGAAGAGGATATTTGAATACAGGGTTTTGGTGGGGAAACCTGAGTGAAGGAGATCACTTAGGAGACCCAGGCGTAGATGGAAGGATAATATTAATATGGATCTTCTGGAAGTGGGATCTGGGGGTATGGACTGGATCGAGCTAGCTCAGGATAGGGACAGGTGGCGGACACATGTGAATGTGGTAATGAACCTTCGGTTTCCATATAATGCGGGGAACTTCTTGCATTGCTCAAAACCGGTTAGCTTCTCAAGAACTCTGCTCCATGAAGTAAGTAGTAAGTAAATGAGTAAGCAAGCAAGCATTTCTAATAGCCGGTCCCCGTGGCCGCGCGGTCTGAGACGCAAGTCCGCGGCAGCTCGCCTGCTGAGATTGTGGGTTCGAATCCCACCGGGGTCATGGATGTCAGTGTCTTGTATGTGTTGTGTTTCCAGGTGGGGGTCTCTGCAACGAGCTGATCATTCGTCCAGATGAGCCGTACCGACTGTGATGCGTCGTTGTGTGTGGTTTAGAAACGTCATTATTGTGGGGGCCATATCCCGCGTTGAGTCGCAGGGCCAAAAAAAATATATTTCTAATATACAGGCCACGCCTTCATTTCCTTTCCTTTCCCATTTCTTCTTTAAGGACTCTCGTCTCTTGCTTTTTGTGTGTTGTATACCTTCCTTTTTTGCGTAACTGTTCTCATATGATTGGCTTAATTCTTCTGCAACCTTTGCTGTTGTTTTAATTGTTGAATTCGTATATGGTTGAATCCTTGCGTGGCGTTTAACAATAGTTACAAACTGGTCTCCCCTATGTGTTCCGACGTTCTGCCATGCTGATTATCTCTGCTTTTACGTCGCTTCAATTTGTAACAGGCTTCCTCCTCCTCCTTTCTTTGCTACATATATCCTATCTATATCAGCTTTGAGTGAGGCAATTAGTATCTTCCTACTTTTCTCACCGGTTAAGTTATTTCTTCTATTTTCCGATTAATTGTCTCAAAACTGTATCTTAATACTGGGATGACTAACGCTCCAACTGTTGTAATTTTTTCCTTGGCATGCAACTAGGAGTTCAGTATCATTCTTAATCTACCGGTGTATTCCTTCTTCAATCTTACCTTCAATTGTTGATGATGTATACCTTCACTGTCCCGAATTCCTAGGTACTTGTAGGCTTTTCCTTGTTCAATCTGTTGTATTTCTCTGTTGACTGGTATTAAATTCTGCTAGTGAACTAATTTCTCTTTCTGGAGTACAATGCGCACTTGTCAAGTACAAATTCCGTATGAATATCACCATTAAAAGGTTCTATTTACATCTGTTTTTAGACTTCTTCCTCCATTTTACTCACCAGCTTCAAATCGTCCATGTAAAGTGTGATATTTTTGTCTTTGTTGTGTGTTCTTCATACCCTCTGTTCAACTTGTTCAGCTGTTCTGTAAGGAGGATTAAGGCAATGTAAAAGAAAAGTGATGATGAGTGTCCTTGAAATATTCCAAATTGTATTTCTGTAACTTCCGTTTGTATTAGCTTCTATTCTGTATATAGGCGCATACTTGCTTTCCAGTGGTTCAAGCTTTTCTTGGTGAACGATACCATTTTATTATTGATCCCAATTAATTCTAAGGATTTGAATATCCAACTGTATGGCACACTGTCTAAAACTTTCTGATAATCTGTCCACGCCACACACAAAGCTTTCCTCCTGCTCTTACACTCCTGTAATGTCGCTTTGAATATCTGTAGTTGATCTTTGCACCCTTTTGATCCTCTGTAGCACCCCTTCTGTTCTTTTGGCATCCGGTTCTTGTCATCAACGTAGTTTTGCATTCATTTGTTTATTACAGATGTAATGCTTTTGTATTTTGTAGGCAGACAGGTTACAGGACTCGACTTCCTTGGTCTTTCAGCTTTTTCGTTCTGTGGCATCCGGAATGTTTCTCCTTCCGTCAGCCACTCCATTATTTGATCTTCTTTGATCACAATGTTAAAATGTGTTGCTCAATATTTGTGTGTTGCTACGTTGCTTAATCCAGAACTTCGCCATTTGGTCTCTTCCAGGAGCTTTCCAATTTAATGTTGCTCTTAGTGCCGTTGTGACCTCCTTTTCAGGTATTGGGCTCCATTCCACACTTTAATTTTGTTGGCAATGGTTGTTGATCCACTGGGCTTCTTCATTACGTTGGACTTTTTCCCACGATTTCTTTCCAAAAGTTCTCTACTTCTTTTTGGGTTGGTGTATACTTCACATTGGCATTTGTCTGCCTGAGAAGGCTACAGAATTTCTTGCAGGCTCTTCTAAATTCTGAATATATTATTTTGATAGTACTGGTTTCCTCTTTTCCTGTATCTAGACAGTCGTTGCGTTTTTGCTGATAAATTTGTTTAAGGTCTTCAGTCACTTGATCCATATTTTCCTTCTTCTCTATCTTACATTCCTTACTTTTAATATTCTGTACCATCATCCCATTTATTTTTATTTCTGCCGAAGCTAATTATTCTTTCCTGAAACCATTGATACTCTCATGTGTTCGTCTCAACCACAGGGGTGTTTCTGGACTCTGTGGTTCTGATTTATAGCTTCCCGTTCCATATATTCCTTCTATAATAACCTTGCTGTTGCATAAATGAGGTAGTTTTACTCACTCATATTAAAATTTTGTGTTTTGCACCGTGCATTGTGATACAAGTATACAAAACCGACTAAATGCACAATTTTCTAAATTAATATTTAATTTCAGATGTCTCCAACATGTTTCGAACCTCGTGTGTTCTTCCCCAGGAAGACAGGTTGTATATGCAATAAGGTATGTTTTACAAGCATTGGTGTAAGCATTCTGTTGGGTAACAACAGAATTTCGTTTTTCGTTGGATTGTGTTGTATAATCCTATTCAGATCTTTATCTTCTAGTATTTCTCCCATTGCTTCCTTACCAGTTCCATTATTTGTATTCTACGCATACTTTGGATTTGATACAGTATTAGTATTTTGTCAATTTCTATTTGTGTCACTTGATATGTACTTTCATTATTATTACTATAATTATTATTTTGGCGGCAGCGGCAGCGGCAGCAGCAGCAGCAGCAAGAACAGGTCTTACCGCAAATTTGATGCCTCTAAAAACCTCCCGCATGGAAGCATTTTAATGGCATTGAAATATTTTATCACAAGACGACACACCCCATGTCTCACAGGTGAGAGGGAGGGTTCTTTGTACTCTTGAATCAAGGCTGATTAGTCAACAGAGAGGGCCGACATTGTTTATACGGGCAGTGTTACAGCTTCTTCCAATATCCACTTACTTCATATTTATAAAAAGAGACTTCCACGCGTCTGTAACCCTCTTGATGTTCTCCAACACCATTCTCATCCAAAAGATTTATGTCGTAAGCATGATCCACAGTAACCAACAGTTTAAACAATTGACATAGTTATACATCGCACAAAAAGGAAAATTTCTATGTTCAGTTTCTGGATATGGCGTGTATTTCTACCGCGGTGGTGGGTTAATTAAGTTAAAGTTAATTAAAACGCATTCGTTATTGTAATATCCAGTTTGACTGCAGGAAAATCTGCACTTCAACCACGTAAAAAAAAAAAATTTACTGTATGTCCTTATTCACAGATAACGCAGAATACACACGAATGAGAAGAGCTTCCACTTCTCGATGCTATCAAAATCAATCACATACGTACACAGCCTACATTTGGTTGAACGGATTTCTGGATGCAAGTAAAGATGAATGCGCCCTCATAAACGCAGTGTACCTATTCATCAACTAGGAAATGTCAGCAGGATTTAACATTTCTGGCGCGGTGACATGTTATTGCTCTAGATTATGAATTCACCAACAATCTCAAGAAAAATACCGACAATGCAAGTATTTTAAATGTTCCTTCCCACAGTTTTAAAAATACACACTATAACATTTATCCACATCTTAGCAACAGTTTACGATTAACTATAATCGTCAGCCAATCGCAAAGCCGGAGTTTTATAATCGATTACTCTTTATTATATTTAGAGTGCCGATTGTTTCTTCGGCCTCAGCTCATACCTCACAAAAATACAGCCTGGCTGAATTGCAAAAACTACCGCAATGATACAAAATATCACAGACGTTAAGTTGGTCTTCGTGTAAAGTGTCGTTATTTTCGCCCGAGTTTCATCGAAATGATACGTCGACAAATTTGACCTACACATAACATTCGACGAAAATTCGTTCCATGGAAGTTCTGCTGTTTCGAGCGGACAGACGAACAGATATAACATGTCCAGCTGTCGCTTTTCGCAATGGCTTTGTGATTGTGCCTAAAAATAAACCATACACATCCCATTTGGTGAAATTCAACTGAAATTCGACAGTTATGAATGACATATCATAGTGAGTCAAATGGTTTCACTTAAGTCTACAATAACTGTAAAGTCAATCTGATGTCCCTCTCAGACGATTTGCTACTGCAATGCCGTACAACGCTTTAGAAATTGCTGTTTCAGTGAATTTTGTAAAAAATCTGCCATTTCAATAAACATAAAGCGTGGGGAAGAAACACGAGTCCCATCAGCGCTAATATACAATCGATCAGCTAAATAACTGATGTGAATCCAAAGCTAGAGGCAGTAATATCAGTTAAACACAGAAACCAACGATACGATGCCTAGCAATGTCATACCGCACCGACTCAGATAATAGGATAAATGTCCGCTTATCAAGGCGACCTCTGTATAGTAATTACAAATTGAAAGTGCCAATGATCCATTAACCGAAGTGACGTAACGCCAAATTTACTGCGAAACATTATTGCCGAAAACAGACCGTACAAACTTGTTCATCTTGTCAATGCAGTCCGGTACCCCACTTTCTGTAATACCTATAGAACTCCTGACAACATATTCGAAACTTCAGCTTAAAATGCGGTACTTTTTTCCGCTTAGATTCTGTGTACGTAGGTGACTACCGACGTCCAGAAGGAACCTGAGCAGGGTTCCTCCGACACTTTGCCAACGACATGCTAGACTATAAATAGCCCAATTTCTCAGTGCCGTTAACACGGCAAATTTCGACTAAAATACACTTGAATTCTTTCCCCACAGCTTAATTTCTATCCCCAAAACTGTTCCTAATTGACTGATACTGAATATCTCGAAAGAAATCATTCGTCTGTGGGGACCGCCAGAAGTCGTATGGCTAAATGCCAGATGACGACAGAAAAAGGGTAACAACCACTTTACCAAGAAGGAGCCTTTCAAAAGCAAATTCACAGCAAAAATACATCGAAACTACGCACGTTACTTTCACAAACTGGTTAATGTTGGAGGATAATTCACACTAACATATAAAACAAAAGCTACTGTATAGTGCGAAAGGGTGGCCAACATAAACACGATCGGGATAAAAATTATAAGCCTAAGTGCCAAATAATCGTGGCTGGGCTTGGCTTTTTTTACGTTTTATGATGCATTACGTAATTGTTTCAAGTATGTAGAAGTAATGCAACACAGAAGGGCAATACATGAACGTAATTCCACCGACACCGGCTAACAAAAACTACTAATCCGTATAGCAGGTCTAATGTTTCTATTAACAAATAACTCGCGCTCCGTACAGATTTCCAAACCTCTGTGCCCTTGACACTAATTATACAAAACTACTTTGCTAAAACCTCCTTTTCAAATCCACGAAGCAAAGTTCTTGACAACTTAATTGTCACAAAGTCAAAACAATGTACTGCTTTTATGGAACCCGAACATTCGCAACAGGCTGCCACTGGACCCTATCCTCTCACATCCTGTACAAGTTCACCTTGCTCGTTTCCCCCTCTTAGCCAGCCGATTATATATCTACATGCAGATCTCATTTCTCACATGCGTGTTTCATGTCCCGCCTACCAGGTCACTCTGCGTTTAATGATCTTAACAATTCTTCGTTTGGGGTACAATAATGTAGCTACTCATTTTCGTTTTGAATTCATTAAATTCACCACAAAACTTTACAAGAAACGCACAGACCAAACATACTGCGGCCGGTGCTTCAGCCTCGCAACAAAAATCGAAGTACCAGTCCAGTGTTCTGGAAACAAAGACGTTTCAAATCTGTGAAATCAAAGTCTAGACTCTGCGCCTGAATCGAATCTTTACAATTTTACACAGCCTGCGGCGGTGACCTCATTACAATGCCAGCAATCTTGCAAACACAAAGTCACTGCAACCATTAATACAGACCAATCTTGCAGTCATATCCGTACAGACACTTACTCGTAGCTTTGCTTAATACGAGAGTGCTCTGCAAAGTTCTCGGCCTAACAATATAAAAACGAATTTAATTTCAAAATTATTTTTATTTTTCAACATAATCTCCCTTAAGAATAATACATTTATTCCAGCGATGCTCCAGTGTCATTATCCCGTCCCTGTAGTGGTTCTTCGTAAGATCTGCAAAATATTCCTCTACAGCTGCAATCGCCTCTTGATTCGAAGAAAAACGCTGACCAGCGAGGAAGAGTTTGAGTTTTGGGAAGAGATAGAAGTCAGAGAGAGCCAAATCCGGGGAATAGGGTGGATGTTCCAACAATTCATAGTGCAGATCCCTTAATTCTCCAATTGCCAAAACACTTTTGTGAGCGGGTGCATTGTCCTGATGTTTTTTTTTTTCAAACCGGGTCTTTTCTCACGAATGTTTTGGTCTAGTCTGGTTAAAAGATTGGAATAATATTCCCCGGTTATTGTTTTACCCTTTTCAAGATTATCAATAAACAAAATGCCTTCAGTATCCCAAAACACCGATGCCATGACCTTTCTTGCTGATGGAACCGACCTTGTCTTCTTTGGCGCTGAACAACCGGCTTCTGTCCACTGTTTTGACTGCTGTTGGATTCTGGTGTGTAATGGTGAATCCAAGCCTCATCCATAATAATAAATCGACGCCGCACAAAATCAGTTTTATTTTTGTTAAAACGCTCCAAGCACTGTTCAGAGATTTTCATGCGAGTGCGTTTTTATCTGCTGTGAGCAAGCGCGGCACCTATAATGCGCAAAGCTTTTTCATATCCAATTCTTCATGCAAAATATATCCTACACGTTCTTTTGAAATGCCTATAGTCTCAGCAATTTCACGCACTTTCATCCGCCGGTCATCCACTACCATTTGTTCAATGATTTCTGGTGTTGTTGCACTCTTTAAATGTCCTTCACGTGGATCACCTTCAAGGCTGGTACGGCCACGTTTAAACTCGGCAGCCCATTTCTTAATTGTTGAAAACGAAGGAGAAGAGTCCCCATAAACTTTTATGAACTTCGAATGAATTTCATTTGGCGTTAAACCTTCTTTTACAAAGAAT
>Ga0268261_10003565_pt1 | contig 11480 bp, 9 predicted proteins | sample TergutNc150P1_FD_190353 | JGI IMG/M metagenome (GOLD analysis project Ga0268261, IMG submission 190353) | Nasutitermes corniger P1 segment gut microbial community from laboratory colony in Florida, USA - Nc150 P1 (SPAdes) (version 2) | ecosystem: Host-associated > Arthropoda: Insects > Digestive... | reverse complement strand
GGGGGGGGGGGGGGGTAAAGAGTTCGAAACATGAAACTCCATTTAATGCTGAGATTGAAAGGTGAAGCTATACCTCCACTTCTCCAGACATCTTCTTCAAGGCGTGATACAGAAAAAAGTGTACTTTAATTACCTTTTACCAAATTACAACTGACCACACTCTGTCTCGTATCAACAAACCATTCATATTATAAAACTGATTACGTAACCTCTCAAGCAATGTATCGATCCCAGAGGCCGCGCGGCATAAGGCGTGAGTCTGCGGTCGATCGCTTGTTAGGATTCGGGTTTCGAATCCCGCCAGGCACATAGATGTTTGTCTGTTGTAAGTTCTGTGTGCTGTCAGGTAAAGTCTCTGCGACGGTTTGATCATGCGTCCAGGGAAGCCCTGCCGAGTGTGGTCCGTTGTTGTGTGTGATCTAGAAACCTCGTGAAGAATGAGGTCATGGTCCGCCTTGGGCCACAACGCCACATAAAAAATGAACAAAAATAACTTGTTTTTATTCAAGAAACTTGCATTGAGAACTGCTGTTTGTTTAAGGATTAGAATCGGGTCTGAGAACATATTTTAATGCAATTTTAGACACATCTTTATCACAAGAATACATTCTTTCCCGAAAGTTAATCGAAGAAGATTCTTTCTGTAATAACGTAAGAGAAAGCCCCTAAGAAGACCCCTCATTTATAAAGCCAACATAGGCACACGTAACATACACAATAATACACCCCATATTTACTCCCCCATGTATCGGTGGAGCTTCGTCATCTTCAGGGAGTCTGTAGTAGTGATTTCTGCAACTGAATTAAAAAATCAGAGATCACTACGATACAGTATGTATTACTATTGTGATGCATTACGCTCTAATGAATTTTAAACATTGGTGTATAAACTCCCGGTAGATGACGAAGATCCACAGAAAAATGTAGGAATAAACAGGAGATTTTATTATTGTGTATGTTACATCTGCATATCGTGGTTTTATAAATGAGAAATTTGGTCAAAATGCACGGAATGAATAATGGTAAAATTCTTCAGAAAAGTGAGTTCCATCTTAGCAATTAACACAGCGAGGTCCAATATAGTAAGCAAAAATTTAATGGTTTTTTATGCGTACGTTTTTGGTCGTCATATGAACTATATACACGTAAGTTCCGAACCCGTGGAAGTGCTTAACAATTTGAAACACATAATTAACCTGTATTATAGTTAGAGATTCAGTTCGTATCTCACAGAGAGCGTACCGTGTTTTCGTTACAAAAACGAAGCAGATGACACTGTTTAAGGAAAAAATTGTTGTCTATTGTGAAAATCTCACGATACACATAAATATAATGTGCGCGCAAAGTGTGTAATTTTTAAATGGTAGTGCGAATGGTGTATCTATATTAACCACTGTGTTTGAGCGGTTAAGTTGTGAAGGTAAGAAGGAGAAAATCGTGAACTGCTCACGTGATTTAAGGTACTCTAATAATGGTTTAACCTATAATTTCGTGAAGAATAAATTGATAGTTCATGAACGTAACCGATTACAACTAGAAGCAATGTTTTTTCTCTCTTTTAAGAGACGATTTCACGAAATGCCATTTTATTTCTGCTAAAAAACAAAATGAAAGAAGAGAGTTGGTATTTCCGAACAAAGTAATTTCGAATGGCGTTCGATTTGTTTGTCGAACATACCTGACTAAATTTCCGAGACAACATGCTCATCGTTTCTGTATGAATCATTAATTACTTTAATCATAGATTTAGTAATATTACTGCACCAGTTGCGAAGTCTTTAGAGCATAAATATTTTGAGGCCACTTTTGTAAAAGTGTAAACATCATTATGGGGAAGTTAAAAACGTAATAATCTTTTACACTTTCAAGTATGTAATTAATAAACGTCTGAAAAATAAAATAAAATTTTGCAAATTAAGGTAAGTAAACAGGAAACGTCAAACATAATTAATTTATTTGTTTTAATTAAACCCTGCGAAACATGAGAATAAGTAGGAGGGACGAATGCAAAGGACAGGAAAAGCAGACTGACGAAGGGTTAGGAAATAACACATTATTTATTTATTCATTCATTCATTCTGTAGTCTCTCATATGAAAGGTCCGTAAGCTTCTACTTAGCGAGTTCTCCACAGAGTGTCATCTACTTCTTCCTCCTTCAGTCCAGTATCTTCTTCCTTCCTTAAGGTCACTAGCTGCTTAAGTCTTCCTCCTCGCCTTCCTTCAATTTTCCCCTTGATTCTGTGTGATTTTACTTCATTTTTCACACGATCCATGAAACTGGTTTTTCCAACCTCCTTTAGCACATCTAAAAACTTCCCGGGTACTTATGACCAACTTAACCAAAGTATCCAATTTTCAGTAACATAAAAAGCCATGCTCCAAGTATAGCTCTCTACTAGTTATTCCTTAAACTTCAGTACAATTTATTGGTTAAAAGAGTCTGTTCCTGTCTAATACTGATTTGACATGACAATCCTGGATTTAATTTCATGTGGGAAAACAATTTAATGTAGATGGAGGTTCTCAGTCACTCCCGCTCGTCCCTCTGATAGAAGTAAGTTGGAAGCAAGACAAGCTTCAGGAGACGACAAGGTACACAGGGATTTCGTGTGCTTTGATTACGTAGCAGAGCAGGTATAAATTGTTAATTTTATTACATACGGCAGTATTGTGACGGAAAATTTGATGCTGATATTGGATAAATAATACATACTCATTTACTTACTCCATGGAGCAGAGTCCTTCTTGATAAACTAACCGGTTTTCAGCTAGTCAAGAAATACCCCACATTTTATAGAACCCGAATGTTTATTACCGCATTCACAAGTGCCCGCCACCTGTCCTTATTCTGAGCCAGCTCGATCCAGTCCATACCCACACATCCCACTCCCTGACGATCCATCTTCATATTATCCTCCCATTTACGCCTGGGTCTATCAAGTGGTCTCTCTCTCAGGTTTCCCCACCAAAACACTGTACACGCCTCTCTTCTCTCCAAGAGCGCTACATGTCCTGCCCATTTCATTCTTCTCGATTTTATCACCCAAACAATATTGGGTGAGGAGTACAGATTATTAAGCTCCTCATTATGTAGTTTCCTCCACTTTCTTGTCACCTCGTCCCTCTGAGGCCCAAACATTCTCCTCAACACCCTATTCTCAGACACCCTCAGCCTACGTTCCTACATCACTGTGAGTGACAAAGTTTCAAACCCATACAAAACAGCAGGCAAAATTATAGTTCTGTATACCTTAATCTTTAAATTTTTGGTTATCAACCTGGAAGGCAAAAGATTCTGCACCAAATGATAGCAAGCATTCCCTGACTCAAATCTGCTTCTAATTTCTTCCTGAATAGAATTTTGATTTCTTAATTTTAAATTTTTCCCAAATATTTGAAATCTTCCACCTTTTCAAACAAATTATTATAAATCTTTATAATGTGCTTCGTCCTGCATTCTGATCTCGAGACCTGCCCATGTACTTAGTTTTATCAGCATTCTAGTCCAATATCCTTACTAGCCACTATCTAATCTTCAGCGTTTTGTTCTATAGTATGTACGCTTCCTCCCAATATATTAACATCATCAGCATAAACCAGAAGGTGATGTGTACTATTTAATTTCTAGCCATTCTGGTTTACCTGAACCCTTCTAATGGCGTACTCTAAAGCAAAGTTGAAAAACAACACCGATAGAGCACCTCCTTGTTTCAAACCATTCGTAATAGGAAATATGTCAGACAAATTCTTCCCTACCCAGACTCTGCTACACGTTTCAGCCAGACACAGTTACCAGTTACAGTTACCTTACCAGTTTCATGGGGATACAAAACTCAATGAAAATATTATAAAAGACCTCCTTCCTAATTGAATCATAAGTTTTCTTGAAGTCTATACATAGCTGACGCACTGCTTCGTTGTATTTCCATGTTTTCTCAAGTATTTGACAAATGCAGAATATATTATCAGTAATTGACCCGTTGCTTTGAAATCCACATTTATGATCCCCAATAATTTCCTCTGCATATGGAGTTAACTTTGACAGCAGGATGTTCAATAAAATTTTGTACGTAGTTAGCAAAAGTGATACGTTCCTATAATTACTACAGTCTGTTTTTTTGTCCTTCTTCTAGATAGGTACAACGATCGACTCCTTCCACTCCTAGGCAATTCCTCCATATTCCAAATAAAAATTACAAATTAAGGGATCTCAGAACGAACTGTTCTACCCCCTGCATTAATCATTTCGGCTGGGATTTGACCAGTACCTGGTGATTTGTAACTTATAATCTTTTCAATAGCCAACTCAACCTCAAAGGCACTTGGCTCAGGCACTAGTGGTTCTACTGTGTGTATTTCTCTCTGCCTAATATTATTAACCTCCTGCGCATTCAATAGCTAAGAGAAATAATTCAACAACTTAGGTAATTACTGTAGGAGTCTGCAAATATATCACCCTTCTCATCCTTTACTATATTAGTTCTAGGCTGGTAACCCTTCTTAAAGTCACTGATGCCCCTATAAAAGTCCCTGATATTTTTTATCTTACGGTTAGTTTGAAGTTCCTCAATTTTAGCTTGCAGATATTCCTTCTCTTCGTTCCTGAAATGTCTGCTAACTTCACGTCTTACATTGTTTAGATTACACACATTGCTTTGGCTTGGATCCTGTACCCACTGCATTTTAGCCTGCTTCCTTTGATTTAAGAATCCTAAACATTCTTCATCAAATCACGGTTTATTCCGCTTCAATTCATACAGACCTAGACTCTATTTAGAATAGGTTTTCATATTCTCTTTAATGTTCTCCCAAGCCCTATTTATATTCTCGCCATCACTTCAGGTCTCCAAAGCTGCAACCAGTTTGAAATATCAATCTGACTCTGTTTCCTAAACTCCAGCTCATTTAGCTTTCTGAGATTAAAATCTTGCTCCAACAAACTTCTGTACTTCTTATTTACTTACTGCCAATCTTCCCCTAACTTTTGCAACCACCAGATAGTTATCAGTATCACAGTCTGCTCTCCTGAAACTTTGTACGTCTAGTATACTCGAATGCCGTCTCCTGACTATCAATATGTGATCAATATGGTTGTAAATTTTCACATCATTTGTAAGTATGAATGTTTCGGTGCAGGTACATCGTGCTGTAAACAACTAGATTTTTTTATGTGGCAAACTTTACTAGTCTAACACCATTATCATTACTACCCTCATGTAGACTCTCATTCCCAATTGTCTGTTTGAAAATATTCTCACTCCCCACTTTTGCATTAAAATCTCCTAATATCTCCTAAAATCCATATGATACTTAAGAAAATGATAAAAAAACCTCTGATTCCTCATAAAACTGTCTTTTGAATCATCACTTTTCTCCTCACTTGTTGCTTGCACATTCAGAACAATGATATTAAACCAGCAACTTCTCAGAACTATATATGACAACCTATCGCTAACAAACTCTACTGTCTGAACTGCTGATACAATTGTGTGGTGTACAAAAAATCCTCTTCTCGACTGATGTTTTTCGTTTTCTTTCCATAGAAACAATTATAATCCTCTGCTCTTACTGTGCCCACTTTGTCCCACCTAACCTCCCGCACACCCACTAAATCTAATTTATAACGTGTTAATTCCCTCGCTCCTGCTGTAGTGAACCTGCCCTATACAGGCTCCTAACATTCCACGTACCAAATCTCATGTCCCTTTTTCGTTGCTTAGGTCGTTTCAAAATATCTGTTCAGATTCTGAGCCTTACTCTATGATTGCTTCGTAACAGGATACGTTTTTACAATGAGGAGTTGTTAGCACCTCGCCCAACCCCCAAGCTGGAGGACCACTCCTTGTCTGCTGACCGCAACTACCCTCCATACTAGAGGCCGTTCCTCCATCCGCAACCTGAGGACGCACTATGCCGTGGTGACAGGAACCCACTCATCATGGGATAAATAATTTATGGCAAAATTGTTACACTAAAGTCAATTAGCTTCATGAGAAGTACAAACCCCTACGTGAAGTTTGTTACCGATATAGCACTTTTCTTATATCCAAAAAATTAAGAAAAACTTGGTTAATTTGAATGGTTATGCATAATGGCTCCTAGTTAGTTGTTAGGCAATCAAGAACGTAAACTTGATTGTCTCTTCTTCCATATGCCGTTGTTTTGTATTAAAAAACTCTTCTTTACGCACACTTGTTTGACGTATGTTTGACGTATGTTCCTGGGGCTGAGTTTCTGAAAAACTGAAGTCTTACCTCACATCCTGCATTACAAACACAATCGGTTAGTGCTACACAAGAACACATAGTTGCTTGTTCGGTAAATCACATAAAGCACTTAAATACGCTATTTAATATGCACAGCTCCATTAATGTTGAAACATGTGATACGTTAGTAACTACAGAGCTTTAAGTGGTTGATAAATAAAGTGTCTTGGTTTTCACTAAACCATATCCTCCTCATTCCCTGTCGGCTCGCTTGTTGCATAAAGCTAGCGGACTCAGCGGCGGGCGCGGGCCTACACAAGCGTTTTCGAAGAGCGCTTTTTGGATCTGAAGGCGTCAACAGTCAGTCATCAGTTATCAGTCACAATGGATATCCCACTGCTGCATCGTGTGTTCATGTGCCATATATATTTATTCATTTAGTAGTCTGTCTTACGACAGGTCCAAAGCCTCTTCCAAAACGAGCTCTCCACAGACTGCGATCCAGAGCTTCCTCCTTCAAATGAGAGTATCCTCTCCTTTCCTTAAGGTCATCCAATAGCTTCCTACGTCTTCTTCCTTGTCTTTCTGTCACTTCTATCCCGCCCCCTTTTATCTTTCCTTCAATAACCCGTTGTAGAAGGCAGTTTCTACGCAAAATTTACCAATCCAGTTCGCCTTCCGTTTACTTATTTCATGTAGGATATTCCTCTGCTCCTTGACTCTAAGTAATACTTCTTCATTTCCCACATGATTAGTCCAACTAATCTTTTCCATCCTTCTCCAGCACCACATTTCAAAACTTTCCAGCTGTTTCTGATCTATTGCCCGAAGCGTCCAAGTTTCAGCACCATATAAAGCTATGCTCCAAATATAGCACTTCACTAGCTTCTTCCTGAATTCCAAGTCCAATGTGCTAGTAAAAAAAAGCCCTCTTCTTGTTGAAGCCATATATATATGCTAAACAGAGATTTTGCAAGATCTATCATACATTTGGAACTCTTTTCTTATGTACCTGGTCCAAACACGAAAACAATTTTCAAGTACCTAGCAACAGGTTCCGTTCCGGACACCAAGAAAACACACACAAGCGCGTTCTGGGGAAAAAATTAGACAAAACTGGTACTAGACTGGAAATATGTCCAAGAAAATCGCTGGTGCGATTTGCACAGCAAAAATTCGTGTCTGCATCGTCGGTGATAACTTCAAAAGAAACCGCTGCAATTATGTTCATATAAGGGAACTATATTCCGGAAACTCTACGACATTCATTCAGACCAAAGAGGAATTTCATAAGCTGTAGCCGAATGCCGTTCATGATGAGGAAATAGAACTCACACCTGTTCTATTGGACTATCAAGCTTATTTCTATCTCTGTGGATAAGTGGATTCTCGAAATAACAATTACTGGCCTGTATAATGTTCTTTGCTTTTCCACGAAGGGTCATTAAGTGACACTGAAATTGGTGTGTGGTGTGCAAAAGTGGGACCAGGATTATTGAACCTGTTTCTTCTGCGATCGTAATTTTATGCCAGTAGGCCTACATTACGCACAATTTGACGCCATTTTTGAAAACCTCTCTGATTAAGACACGGCCTACAGAATTTTTAGTAAGAGTTTGCAACAACTAACCTTACAAAAAATGTTAGGTGGTGAGTAATTTTTTTTTATAGCAGAATAAGAAGGAGAGGATTTGGTTTCCTCATTCGTCCGATGTGAACCCTTACAAAAGATTTTCACTTGTGGGTTATGTTAAAGTAGAAAGTGTATAGCAGTAACTTAGGCATTTAAGGCGATTTGGAAAAAAAATTAGTTCCGAAGGTAGTGCCTACAGCTTCACGTGCAATGAACAAAGTGTTTGTGTGGTGTGAGGCATGTCTTTCAGCTTCTGAAAACCATTCACCGCACCTTTTTCAAGTGAGGAGAGTAGAAGTAGAGTAGAGTACAGTAGTACATTAAATCCAGTACAGTACAACACCTTTAGACATGGTGACTGACAAATTAGTATTAACTGCAATGCACTGAACTAAAAGTGTGATATCAGACTGTTTGTGAATTTGAATAGCGGAGGGAAATGGCTGTTGATATAGGTCATATACGAGCCAAGAGAAACAATACAAAATCACCGTCACTTGCCTTAATTTTGAAGCAAAGGTATTGGAACTAGCGAATACGTACATAGACTCATATTCGGTAATTTACCTTGCACTACTTACAGTCCCCACGTTTCTTACCTTTTACAGACTGCAAGAAAGACTACTGTCAGAAGTACTATAAATATGATAGGGTTTACGTCACTTTCCGTACATTCTGGAACCTACCCAACCTCCTGTCCAACTGGTCTTACAGGAAACTTTCTAGTAGGAAAAGCGTTGAAACACGAAAAGTTATATAATACAGTCGTGGCGATTCATTTTGATGTCTCTTTCGTCACATTGTTTTTGGTCGCAGATATAATGTTCAATATCTGAGAGGTTTACACGATGGAAGGTCCAGTAGTTACAGCGTCGGTAATCTGGTGCAGTGGACACCAACATTTCGGATAAACACTCTGTCTCACTTTCTACGATAGAAGTAATGAAGATGGCTGCAGTAGGTTTATCCGGAGTTTCGTTACACTTCTAGCAGCCTACATGTTACTGTAACTTGAATGGCCACATTATGAATAAGCAAGTACGCACGTCCTACCACATCTCCTGTCTTCAGCAAAAGGCGACATAATTTCAAGGATAACAGCCCGGCCAGTGCAAAGAATTACAATAAATATTCAAGCTGTAGGAGTCTTACTATAACTTTCTTGCAGTAGTGTACTAGAAAAAAACTACTTACAAACATTATTTGTCGAGCAGTTCCGTGTTTCTTGATAAATGTGCTTACAAAATATTCATCGAAATTTTTTTAACGTCCGCAGAATTTACATTACGCAATTTGCTGTGTCTGCCATGCCGTTTGTTTACAAAGTACGGAAATGAATCCAATTTGCTGCATGTAAACAAAACTTGAGGTCGTGGTCATAAATTCAAGTCGGTGGAAGAGGTTGCCCGTATGGCATAAGAATATACTCGAAGTACGCAACAAACCAGACATCGTTTTGTCAGAACACGAACTGCTGTGCACGATTCTTACAAAGCCTCCGAACGTACAAGAAATAACGTGTATTACATTCGGGTTTTCATGATCCCCAGTGCCTGCATTTTCCGTATTTATAATTTCAGACAACATAGCTTCGAATTTTAGGATAATTAGTAGAAAAAAAGGAATATTTGGAAGATAGCAATAATAGATTAATTTGGGGTGAAGTTTGGACCTCGGCTTGCTACTCTGCCAGAAAAACAAGAAAAGATTATCCTCCTGTATATGGCCACAGGTCCTGCGGGTACGAAGACGAGTTCTGAAGAGTGCTATGGCTGCATTTGCCTTTGGTAGTGAGAAAAGCCACGAGAATTTTTTCAGGATAGACAACGTATTGACCGAGATTCCACTCATTCAGAAGTTACTTAATCCATCTTGCTCGGTGATTCAAGGGAAAACCATTACAGTCAGTTATCGTTAGTAAATATGGCATTTAACGTTTATGGGTCCGTGCATCGTAAGTATATTCCAATATATATCCAAGAAGATGCAACGTTACACACTTTATTTATATCTGGAAACTGCTCTACATGTTTCGGGTGGTACCCCCACCCATCATCAGGAGCCCAAACAACTGTATCTACAGCATCTGCTATTTGTCACACCGCTACTGCTACCTGCCACTGTCGTGGAAGAGTTCCAACTCTTCCACGATAGTGGCAGGTGGCAGTAACGGTGTGACAAATAACCAGATGCTGTAGATACAGTTGTTTGCACTCCTGATGATGGGTGGGGTTACCACCCGAAACATGTAGAGCAGTTTCCAGATATAAATAAAGTGTGTAACGTTGCATCTTGTTGGATATATATTGGAATATAAATATGGCATGTCGCACTCCGTAGTAATTTCAGAGTAGGAAGGAGAAGATAAATTCTCCTAAAACGTAATCACCCCCATTTATTGCAAAGCTTCAAAATTCGTGAAGCCCCATACTCCGTCACGTTCACGTGTCCAAATCGCAGGGACAACTTCACCTTCACCATTAGAGACTCACACCTGATTTTTTCTTCTGCAAGTATGACACGGCCCTGAAGAATGTAAAAACACAAGGGCGTCGTATTTTTTAGACTCAGTAATAAACACAACTCTCTTGTATATCTACCTCACTGGTCTTAAACGTTCGGCTTGTAGCGACACAAATCTTAATCTCACTTCATGCCAGTAAAGCATGGCCGTGAAAAATGCAAATTGCACAACAACATCGCGTTTATTGCGACGCAATACCACGTTTTGGTTAAAGTATCTTAACTGAAGTATCTTAACTGCAGCTGTACATTACGTGACAAATGTCGCTGTGTAGTGGCTAGCTTTATATTCCGGAGCTCCTGGGTTCAAATCTCGGTTCAAAGACTGGTTTTCATAACTGAAAAGTTTAGTGGTTTCTGAATCTCCTCACGTAATTAGGTTTGCATTGTTCTTTCAATGCAATATAATAAGCCCCTCATATTAAAATTAACAATTTGTACATACAAAGCGTACACAAAAATATATGGTCTTCCTTCTTCCGCAATTGGGCAGCCGACTGCCATCTTCAGGAAGCAACACCTACAGCATACATAATTTAAAAACTAACAAAGCAGGTTCATACAGATATAAGTAAGATAAAATGTCATAACAATATCACTGCTTAATATACATTTACTGTTGTTGTGTACGTCACAATGTATTATGTGCATGAACATTTTTTCATCTGCAGGGTTAGTTGTGGTGGAAATCCGTTTTTTTAAGCTATTTGTAGTACAGCATATGCCGTTTTGTTTGTTTGCTTCCGATAGTGGTAGCGCGTACTTTCTGATTATGAAGTATCTATAGGCGGCAAGTTGATATGCAAAAGGGTGGTTTGATGTGAACTGTAAGGTCGTGTCTGTGGTTGTAAGTTTGCTAAATATCCTAAATATAGTTCAGTCAGCACCTTCGAAACAGTTCGGCAGGCAATATCTACAAATACCAAAACCATCCCACATCAACATCTACAACCGTATCTCTGTAACAATAAGAAAAACGTAACTGGAAAACTAATCCACAACACAAAGAAGATCTTCAAACAAAAATCCACGAACTCTATGCTTCACATTAACCCTTAGGCGACTAATGTCATATATATATATATATATATATATATATATATATATATATATATAT
>Ga0268261_10003564_pt1 | contig 11480 bp, 4 predicted proteins | sample TergutNc150P1_FD_190353 | JGI IMG/M metagenome (GOLD analysis project Ga0268261, IMG submission 190353) | Nasutitermes corniger P1 segment gut microbial community from laboratory colony in Florida, USA - Nc150 P1 (SPAdes) (version 2) | ecosystem: Host-associated > Arthropoda: Insects > Digestive... | reverse complement strand
GGGGGGGGGGGGGGGGGGGGGGCTCCTTCACTGGGGACCGTGGAGGATATGTTAAGAAAGGCTCCGGATATGGGCATCTCTCTTTGTGGGGGCCCCTTTCAAGCCAAGGAGAACCTGGAATCAGGAGGGGTGCTCATATACTGGGGACTTTGAAGAATGAATGAAGGAGGGCTGTACGAACAGGGCATCTCTCTGCAAGGAATTCTATTACGGGGACCTTGAGGGAGGGCTCCTTTACTGGGGACCCAGAAAGATACGTCAAGTCAGGCTCAGAAATGGGCATCTGCTTCCATAGGGGTCCCATTTTTGGGGAACATGGAGGGGTGCTTCCTTCTTAGGCCCTTCTTATTTAGAGGAATTTTTATGAGGTTTTCGAGAGAGATGCAAATGCCCTGTAAATGGGTCTCTCTCTCTCCATAGGGGTCCTGTTGGGGTACCTACAGGGGTTTCGTTTGCCAGGATCTTTGAGAGAAAAAAGTATATCTGTGTTCATTTCTTGGACCCAGAGCATATTAAGATTTTAAGTCTGGGGGCCATCTGGAACTTTAGTAAAGGAACAAGGCTGTCCTGAGTTGATATTAGATTATGGAGCACAAAGATCCAGTCTATAAGGCCTAGGTGCATCAGGACTGTAAGGTCTCAAAGCCAATGTTAATCAGTCAACCAATAGGTGTCTTGGACAGCATGGCCACTTAGATCAACAAAATGTTGTATATGACACAACGGAATCCTCTTGATTTTTTCCTAATCCTCCGAGGTCTTTGCTTCAAACATGTAGCAGTCCACCAGGTTAAATTTATGGACCTTATAATATTACAACTGCCTTCAGGTGACTGAGGTGACAATGCTATCAGTTGTTGCAGTGAAGCTTTGATGGTTCACACATTATGAAACTTTTCTCAGGCTGTGAACTGCATTATAACCAATTAGATTGGTCCTTGTGAGTGATGATGGAAGTAGTGTGGTTGGAGTGAGAGGTTTACAGCGTCCGCTACCCAGTATCACGGGTCTTGGGGTACTGGAATTGTGAAGGTCAGAAGAAGGTAGTAAACAAGCCATGTGAAATACAGAAAACGCTGCAGTAACAAGGGCATTCCAAGTTGTGCGCTACAACTGTTCATTGTGCCAGTAGACCAGATATGTACCATATAATATGTGCCTGTTGTAAACTGTGAACAGATAGTGTCTTCTTACAGTTTATCGGATGTATCTAGCTATCAATCATTTGATCATTTTAGTTACATAACTGTCTGAGTGTGTCAAATTTACTGATGTAACTTCATGTACAATAACAGTGTATATCCATCACCTAACACCTACTCTGTGTCATATTCCTTGAGATAAGTCTTGCTTTCCACTGTACAGAGTAGCCAACTGATCCTTTTACCTACCGGCATAGCATTATCAGAGTAAGTGAAGAACAGTAACTAAAGAAACCATGCTGAGAAGATGATCTATGGATCAGTTCAAAATCTGGCATTTTGGAGCCCTGGTGTGCCTTCCTCATCAGAGTTAATCAGTCCTGATGATGGAGATACAACAGGTGTCTGGAACATTGAACTCTTTTGGTTTCAGAAGACTGGCACAACAAGAGGTAACACCTAGTTGCTAAGAGTGGGAAGAAGATTAATTACAAATGCTAAATGGAATGTGATGTTTTGTGGTCTGGTTGTTGTGTTCCAAGACTTTTGACAAGGAAGTTTGTGCCTCCAAAACATGGTACCTCCCTACCAGACTACAGGGCATCACATCCTAGAGGAAGGTTTATGGTCACCACTGTGAGAACATCAAATTTCTCAATAGTAGTTACAGCTTATAGAAACTTTTCCAGGTATTCTTGGTTGTTATTTGTGAAGTACATTTGAAATACAAAGTATTGGTGGAAAGAGAGTTTACTTTGCCTATCAGATTGGATGTTTACAAGTGTCATTATTTAACACCCCCTTTCTTAGGCCTGTTGTTCTTGGAATGGAAGTGTTTTGTGGTCTAAGTACCAGAATTTTGAAGTTCTGTCACTGTGCAGGCAAAATCCATTACACTTCCTCATTTATTAACACAGCAGTCATTCAATAGGAATTGGAAGTGCAACTGTTATTGTGCAGCCAATTTTGAGAAAAAGAATTTTTGAGTTGAAAATATAATTCAGTTCAGGAGACAAATGATAAGTAATGAAAAATATGCTCCATAACTATTGATATTAAATCCATAGTGGATCATGGGTGCCTTGAACCAGCAAAGATATATTGTAGTGCTGCATTTTGTCTAATTTCAATAGAAGTTTGTGGTTTTCACAGTTAAATGCCAAGTAATTGAAGTATTAAATGTCCTGGTCTGAATGCTGTCTTACAAATTGCTTTCAAATTGTGTTATTTTAAGTGTCAGGTGGTAAAATTGTTAATTGTTCCCACACTTGGGGTACATTAAACCACCAGTGGGGACAAAATGAACCAGTCAGGCAAGTTTGAAGAGAACATACATTAACACATAAGAACCAGTAAATTAATGAAGTGCTTAACATACACATTTCCATAATATGAATACAGTGATAACTCAGCTAACGAGTGGCCCTGCTAACGAATATGGATTCGGCTAATGAATGTTTTAGTGGATGCGCTCGTTAACATAAAGCAGCACACATGAACAGTCAGGCCCTTCCAGGAGCTTATCTTTTCCGTCTGTATGTGTGTGACAAAGAAGAAGAAGAAGAGGAGACTTACTGTACCTTGAATAAACTTTGAAAATTTGGAAGAAGAGTAAAAACGTTGTGTACATATTTTCAGTTTAATAGTATAGAGTGTATAATATATTTTCAGTATAATAGTGTGAAGATTGTCAGTTTTTCATTCTACTTTCCATTCTCCTTCATCCAATTGGGTAGCTGTTCATCTCAGCCTTTGGTGAGTTTTTGCCCTTTTATAGTGTGCTTTTTACTGGTTTATAAAACTTATCTTTAAATAGTGTGCAGCATTCAGAAGGAATTAAACGATTTTCTGTAGAAACCTATGGGATATCACGTTTTGGCTAACGAATGTGATTCCGGAACGAATCATCTTTGTTAGCCGAGGTATCACTGTATAAGTAATAAAAGTCATTCATTTTTGCTTCTTGCACAAGAGCTTTAGACTGATAATGAAGACATAGGTCAAGTTGCTGAAAATGCCACAAAGGCATTTACCAACAAAAACTTAGTATGAAACACAGAGAGTTTCAGAGGAACATGAAGTTAAAACAGGAAGGTGAACAAGAACATCCCAGAAAAACTGGTGCTGAGAGAAATGGTTGCAGAGTGTACAATGCAATGCAGAAGCTCAAAAAGAAAAGTGGACCTAAATGTTTGAAAGATACTGATGACTGCACAATTAGCAACCCCATGCCTGTTGCAGGAAATCTCAAGTGAGGAAAAAGGAAACTGTGCTATCCAAACTGAATATTTTCCTAAAGAGAGCAAGTACTGCTGCCTTCCCGACTGAAGATGAGGTGAAGCTGCTGTTGATGCTGTTCTCCCAGATTCACCTGCCTCATCCCATTAATTTATGTGTAAGATGGTAACATAAACTGTGTATATGTACTGTGCAGTATGACATTACAATTTACATTTCCTTGGTATATGGATGCTTTTAATGTTTTATTTTGTGAAGTTGAGCTGATACCACCAATTTTATATATGTGTTGCTGTGATGAATAATGGTTGTGGGCAGTCGATGTGTATCTCCTGCCTAAATGACTTACGACCAGGTCATCAGAAGAAAACCCCCTCATAAGTCCAGGAGGATCTGTACTAGTTTTGCTGATGCACACACTGTTAAGCTGGATTCTTTCCACCCACTTATTGTCATTTAATTTACTTCATTTATTGCATAAATCTACACAAATGAGGCCTCTTGCACTGAATCTGCTCCCGATTACTAGAGTTTATTTTATATTCTTTAAAACTGATTGTTTGCGTGTGTGCAGTAACACGTCTGTGGATACAACCCTTGATTCACCCGAACAATGCTCCAGTGAAGCTATGGGTCTAGCCGTTCCTTGAGGATGCATTAAAAAGTCGAAATGCAATCCATAATTATTATCGAATTAAAGTGAATTACATCATTATTTTAATTTTACGCAGTGAAGCTGTATGTTTCTGTCATAGCTCATTTATGGCCTGTATATTTTGTATTTGTATTTGTAACTGTAAGACAACAAATTCGACTAGAGGAAACAACTGTAAAAGAAATTGAACAGAACCAGCTTACATGGTACGGCCATGTTTAGAGAACGGTAGAAGGAAGATTACCCAAAATAGCATTAAAGTGGATGCCGAAACAAAAGAGAGCACGAGGAAGACCGAAGAAAAATTGGATGGAAGGTATAAGGAAGGCCATGAACGAAAGAAACCTAAATGAAGGCCAATGGGAAGATAGGAAGCAATGGAGTCTAGGTGTTGGACGACGTAGAAAAGCGTTTTGAAACCGGTGTGTGTGTGTGTGTGTGTGTGTGTATATATATGTGTGTGTATATATATATATATATATATATATATATATATATATATATATATATATATATATATTGTGTTGTTATGTTTGTTACATGTCGTGCGTACTACACTATACCTCGTCATGACCGTACATCATACGCTAGACACGGATGACTTTAAAGCCAGAGTGAGGAACAGCGCCTTTATTGGCGATCAGCACAAACACCACAGGATGCGCAGTTTACCATGTTTACTGTTTATAACAGCGAATTCAAGATGGCCATCGGCATGATGAGTTCGTGCGAAGCATAGTTCATGATTATTGTACATGTGTTATTTTTCCGCATTTTTGATAAGCAATACTGTGTAGTATAGATTTCTATTTGACGAAGTTGGTCGAAATTTTCGAATCGGCGACAGTGAGTAGACATTGATACACAAGTTCGTAAGAAAGATGTTATTTCGTCCAATATGAACTGACATTTTGTCCGTATTTCGCTTTAAAGTTGTTTAGAGACTTTGGTTGTGTAAGTTATGATCTTTTGTTTCCAGATATTTTGTATACACAGTAGCAACAATTGAGAAACGGTACATTTTTAGAGTATGAAAGGTATTCCTGCAAGATATGTGAGCGACACGTCTACTTCCAGAGCCATTTACCCATCATCAAAACAGAGCTGGTATATTATTCTTCTTATCAGCTGTAAAGTACTGCATTGCCTTGGAATTTTCTTGGCATATGATCTGCTGAAAGTTGCCAATGTTGTTCTACTTGTTTGCCTTCTTAAATTGGTGTAAGTATATTGTCAGAGCAGAATGGTTGTTTGTGTAGTAGTTCATGACTCTCTCCGTGCGTCATTTCAGTTCTTTCAGTTAATAATGCACTTGTATGGTTTGTTTTCTGCCAAACTATTATTTAGTTTTCGGTTCTGCATACTTGCTTGAGTTTATGGAGTGCATATATTGTTACAGTAGTGTGTTGGAAAGCTGACTGCTTCATACTCAACCCTCACTACTATGGAGGACGCAGGTTTTGTGTTTAAGGTCCTTAGTTGACAGTGTTTCATTTTAAAGGTACCAAACACTTGCCTGCACCTACTCCATTTCTTAACAATTTGTTTCACGGGGACCATGATGTGGATGTTGGTGATGTGTTTAACAGTGAAGCTGATAATTAGGGGAGGATAATATTAAATTGGATCTTTAAGAAGTGGGATGGGGCAGCATGGACTGGTTTTCTCTGTCTGAGGATAGGGACAGGTGGTGGTCGCTTGTGAATGCCGTAATGAATCTTCTGGTTCCATAAATTGGGGGGAATTTATTGACTGAGGACCTGTTAGGATCTGATGAAGGATTTTGCTCCATTTAGTTAGTTAGTTTGTTGGTTAGAGTATTATTAGGGTCACCATTTAGCATGAGAGTTGTTTAAGTAATATATTGGTATGCAGTGTTCCCTGTTGCCAATTCCAGTTTCCTGCTAGTTTGATGTAATTCTTTTAATATTATCTACAGTGGATCTTAACAAATTTACAAGGGATTCAGGATCTATTTAGCATGTGTTTAAACACTAGTACTGTTAGTTTCGTTGTGATGTGGGGCCAACATATTCTCTAATCTGAGTCTCTGTTATTGTATATGTACAGGGTAGTTTGAAACATATACTTGTAGAGTCTGTCCCTATGTGGGTGAAAAGTTGGAAGAAAGGTTCATTGTCAGATTTGCAAATAACTTGCAACTTGTATAATGTTTTGAAAGTCAGCTTCATTCTGTCTATGCTCTCCTTGCCAGGGTGGGTAATTAGGCACAGCTATAACATGTTTAATGTTCATTCTGGGAAAAATATGTTACATTACATTACATTGCATATTCATTCCATCAATCCATTTTCCGCGTAAATCGCGTCTGGATATAAAACATGCATAGCACCATATAATTAGTGTTTGTAATCTGGATGATTTGCCTTCTGCAGTTTTGCATGTTACCTGAGTTTTGCTGTCAGCTGGAATGGTGAAGAAAGTATCAGTGAGCAGACAGTTTGTTGTGGCATGACAAACTGTAGATGGCTGTGCTATCAGACTGTATTATCATGTGTATATACTTTGAATTATTTCAGTGGTGTGAACAAAAGATTGTCAGTCACTGGGTATTTGTAGTGTGGATTGTAAGAGGCGTTCAAAGGCAAATCACTCGTCTGTTTTGCACATAGTGGCATCTAGCAGTCACTAAAATTAAAAGCCATGTATGGATGCAGATATAATTTTCCTGTAGTCAGGAAAATTTGGAGCTTGGTTGTGTTAGTTGCATTATCAGAGTTTGTGTACCTTACATTGCATCCTGAAGATGTGGCAGCATCAATGCGTTATGTACTGTCTAATGTCTTCTAAACTTGTGAATCATATTTTTGTTTGTTTTCCTTTTATTCACTCTTTATGAAACAAGTTTGTGAAAGGGAGTTGATTCAATATTCAATGCAGTTTAGATTGAAAGGACTAGAGTGATAAGAACTGATTCTAAAAATGTGCCTCCTTTGGTAACTTTGGCCCTAGGGAAGAATTTACAATTATTTGTGAGAAGATGAAGCTCATTAAAGCTACATGTTATAGGTACGTTTGATTATTGATAAAACATGAATTACACATAGAATTATCTGAGTTTCATTTCAGCTATAGAGTTCAGATTTTTTTGGTTTAATTTTATGAAATGCTTTTTCTAAATTGTACATTTGGTAGGCTATTCTTTACTTGATGTTGTTTTTATTTATAATAATATTATTATTATTTTAGTTTGTGACAAACACAGGAAATATAGAATGTAAATTGTAAGTTTGATGTTTTGATTCATTTTGTCAGCTTGTATTACTTGTGGCATAGTAGTAATAAGTAAATATAAAGTTAGTGGTCCATAATAATAATTTTGCGTACCGTCTTGTGATTTTTCTTAGTTTTCAGTAAGCTACCGAATAAGAACGGTGTACTATTATGACAGATTTTTTACAATCTTGTTTTATTTTTGACAAAACTCTAAATTTATCAGTTACTTTCATGTCAGGACCTATGTACCTGTTTTGAATAACCTCATACCTACTATTGAATCAGCTCTCTTTCTTTGCTTGTAGGTTGTGAAGGGAGCTAAGGATCAGGCACGCTTACTGTACCATGAATTCCAGACAGAAACGATCTAATGGTGGTTATGGTCTTCGTAGAAAAATTGCAAAGAAAAGGTTGGATGAGGATTTTGAATACTATTTTTCTAAAATTGGTTCACATTTGGACATGCCTGCTACAAAACCGGTAAAGGAACAAAGAGAAAACAAGGTCCATACACATTTAGTTACTGTAACTGAATTAGTTGATCCAACAATGAAGTCAGATATGAAGGTTAATGAGTCTCCAGAGAAAAGGCCACGTGGCAGACCGAAAAAGATTTACCAAAACCACAATCAACAACCTGATTTTTTGGACTCTACTCTCAAGATTGTGGATCTGAAAGAGAAGAAACCCAAGAAATTTAGAGCTGAAAACTTCAGTGAAACAGAAACATCCAAAACTGGTGGTGAAATTTGTCCAAAAAGGGAGGCTATTTTGACAGTCGCTTGTGAGGAGGAATTTGAGAATGTAGATTGTGTAGTGAAGCGAATTAAACTAGAGACTGTGTTAGCAGGTGATGATATGACAGGTTTGCAAGAAGAAGAAGTGAGTTCTTTACCAGAAGGAGAGAAGGAGAACTTACCTGAAGATGGAATTCATCTTGAAACAGAATCTGATCCTGAGGAAGCGTTGGGTGTTCAGATAGATGTAAATGTGCATGCTGATACTGATGAGGGGGCTGTGTTTGAGGCGGAACATGATGGAATGGAGAATGATACAGCTGTGCTGAAAATGAAACGCAAATATAAGAAAGGTCGTCTAAGTCAAGATGCAATTCAGAAATTGAGTCAGCTAAGCCCTGATGATAAAATTGAGTGTAATGAGTGTCACAAACTTCTGAAACCATCTTCATTTAGACAGCATCTGCGGACACACACCGGAGAGAAACCATTTGGATGTGAAGTCTGTGATGCAAGATTCACACGCAAAGGTGATGTGGAACGCCATGTACGCATAGTGCACAATAAGCAGAAACCATTTAAATGTTGTCGTTGCCAGCGAGCTTTTGGGGATAAGAAGAATCTCCGGTGGCATCTCATGAATCACGATAAGAAACTGTTTTATGTGTGTGAAGCATGTGGTTTCAAATTTGGGAAGCGTGAATACTGGGAAAACCATGTAAGGTTCATCCATCCAATTCCAGGTGGTTTGGGACTTGGTGAAAGTAATATTGAGAAACTTGGAGATGAAGTAGAGACGGAAGATCGCTTGAGAACCTTAACCAAAACATTACTCGGTGAGGATGAGTCAGCTGTGGATGATGCAAGCCAGGACTGTGCAGCAGCAGCAGCAGTGAAGTCCATCCAGTCTAAGGAAGATGCACTCAGCCCAGAAATGATGCCATATGTCAACCATGTTTCAGAGCAGGAAGGAATGAAAATCATAAATGTTAAAAACCTAAATTTATCAAGTTTGGTGAAAATGAGTCAGTCAAAAATGGATGAGAATGTTGAGCGATACAGTCAAGTGGTAAATCAAAACCAGGGTGGGGGAATTGAAGCAGTAGTGATTCAGTTTGATGGTTCTGATTCGGAAGGCAGTGCTTTGCAGTCCCTTCAGCACGTACAACCCAGATTCCAGCAGCAGCTGGCCCCCAACCTAATTCATGTTGTAAATTCTCAGGATGTGCTAGAGATTGTACAAGCAGAGGGATCTCAGGAGCAGGAGTCTATTGTTATTGAGACACAGGATTATGATGAGGCTCCTGCAAGTGAACCAGAGACTGCAGAAGTCATGGACTGTCCTGCAGATGTAATACAGGAACAAGTGATAGATGTGCAGGAAGAGGTGCTAAGTACAGGGGAAGGGGACAGTGGGACTGTGCATTATGTTAGTGAAGCAGATGATGAACCTGCCAAAGTGATTAGCATAATGTTAACTGAGGATGGTGGTGCTAGTGGTGACACCAGCAACAGTTCTGTGCAGACCCTTATAGAAGCTCTGCTTGTTGCAGCTAAAGATGGTCAAAGTAATGACATTCAGTCTACATGAACTCCATTTTATACACTGATGATTTAGGCAATGATAATTAAGCAGTTATTTGTGTGTAAAATTGTGAACCACTGTAAGTTGAATCTCGTATTGAAAATGGTATTTAATAAGTACAGTGTATTAAGGTGCTATTATGTACTTCACTTGAAACTTAACAGTTGGCATCTAGTGGATACCATATGAATTTATTAAATGATAAATTGTCTTTCAGAGTACATAGTTTCTATAATAAAGGTTGTTATTGTCTTTGTTTGAGGAAGGTATGTGAAACAAATTATTATATATTTCAGGTGCTTGCTGTATATTGTTTGCTTTTTTCATGACCTGTAAAATAGGTACATGTTGATGTTATGTCATAATTAGCATCATCAGAGATGAGGCAGCAAAAGATGTTGGAATTGTATTTAATGTTTCCATCATTTTTCATTACTTGGTCTTCTCCTTATGTATGGGGTATGAGTAGGTCAAGTCCCACCCAGGGATGTGTTACCAATAGAAGAAGAAGCAGAAGAAGAAGAGTATATGGGAAATGCTCTTATTACAAATCAATACTCACATGTTTTACAAAATTTGGGGTTTTCACACTGGTGAGTTCTAAGAACACAGACAAATTAGATGTGATACCTTGTAGTTTGGTATACAGGTATGAGTATTTTGGAGGAAAATGTTGCCTTCATCTTTAGACAAGAAGCACATTTCTCCAAAATGTTGTTACCTGTTCGAAAAACTGCACAGTGTCACATTTCAGAGAAACATAAATCTTAAATCTTAAAATCTGTACATTAATTCTGTAGGTGACTGTAACTGCACTATAGATTCCGTCCATTGGGACGGAAGGTGAATGTAAAGTAATGACTTTATTTAAAGTGTTGCATAACTGTTAATGATGCTGCAATGGGCAGTGTAAATAGAAAGGTAGTGTGTTATAATATACTAGATTGTAAATTGCATAGAATTTTATTTACAGTTAAAGAACATGAAATAGTGGTTGTTTATTGGACTGACTTTACCTCATGGCAGTACTACGTAAATATCTGTAACATGCATGGACTTGAGTCTTGTTCGCTTTCGGTTTGTGACATAATGAGAGAATGTGGCTGCAAATACACTCTGTTGGCTGTTCAAAGGATTGGTGTTTTACAATATTTTGAAATTTGTGGGGGTGTATAGGGGGGTGGCATTGTCTAGGTTCCATATACGTGTAATAATCAGCTTAATTCATACTTGAATAAGTTTGTATTTTTATCACAGAATAAATACTAAAGGATATTCTTTTGAAAATATATGTTCAAAATACATTTCAGAGATTGAAATGAAACTGAGAAATAAGTAGGGTCATAGATGTCACACCAAGTGGATAGAAGATATTATTTTAACCAGCATCTATCCAGTGGGTACTTGAGACTTTTTCCTAGGTGGTATGAACTGGCCACCATCCTGCATTTGGTGCTGAGAGTGACAATTTGTGAAGCTTCACAAAAATACCCCACATATCTTCACTGCTTGGTACTTTAAACACATAGTGAAGTTGTCATTGTGCCTAAGCTCTGCACCATGTAGGTTTGTACAGTGAGTGGAAGCAAAGGTCCACATATTGTTGACCATGGCACCAGATGGAGGCAAGTGCTGAGCTTTATACAGGGTGCATAATGTCCAGGGAAAGAGCAGCTGGTACCCATTGGATACAGTGCTATGTGGGCATCAGATGGTCTGAGTTTGGCACTGAAGAGAGACATTCCCTTCTTTGCAGGAATTTAACCCTTTAAACCCTGAATTAAATCCCATCTGCTATTTGCTGGCATTATTAGGAGCTCACCATTTTCTCCACGTTAGCAGGATAAGGGTTAAATTATTAACCTTTAGGTGACTAATGTCATATA
>Ga0268261_10003563_pt1 | contig 11484 bp, 12 predicted proteins | sample TergutNc150P1_FD_190353 | JGI IMG/M metagenome (GOLD analysis project Ga0268261, IMG submission 190353) | Nasutitermes corniger P1 segment gut microbial community from laboratory colony in Florida, USA - Nc150 P1 (SPAdes) (version 2) | ecosystem: Host-associated > Arthropoda: Insects >... | reverse complement strand
GTGAAGGTAGGTCAGTGCGAAATGATCTGTTCTAACTGTAAAACGTTTGCCAAAAAGATAACGAAATTATTTGGTCGCCCATATTACTGCCAACATATCTGCTTCTGAGGCACAGTAATTTTGCTCTGCTTTGTTCATTTGCCGACTTGCAAAAGCGATTGGGCGCTTCACGCCCTCTTGGACCTTTGACATGATTGCAGCTACGGGCACCGTGGATGCGTTCGTCGTCAATATGAACCGTGAGTTAAAGTATGGATAGGCAAAACTTGTTCTGAACATAATTCTTTCAGCTTCTCAAAAGCTGCTTGCTGGCTACTTTCCCATTTAAATTGAACTTCCTTTCTTATCAACTGAGTCAACAGCTTGGCAAATTCTGCATATCTGGGAACTAAACGCCTGTAAAACAAAGGCAATCCTAAAAAGGATATTACTTCTTTTACGTTCCTAGGCACTCGGTACTGCCTAACTGCCTTTACTTTGTCAGGGGAAGCTGTAACCCCGTCCCGTGACATTACATAACCCTTGTAATTTACTTGCGGCTGCGCAAATGCGCATTTTTCTTCCTGCAACAGTAAGGTAGCTTTTCAAAACGCAGTAACACCTTCTGTAGTCGATGTGCGTGTTCCTCAATTGTGTCAGCAAACACCAGAAAGTCGTCAATGAAATCATAAAATAGTTGTCCTGTCAAATTTCTCGGTACCACGTCCATTAACCTCTGAAAAGTAGCTGGAGAATTACTCAGACCATAGGGTAGTCTTTGGAAGTGATAATGCCCTGACGGGGTTGAAAACGCCGTCTTCATTTTGTCCTCAGTTATTTTAACCTGCCAAAATCCGCTGTAATCTATTGTGGAAAAATACTTGCTACCGTGCAGTGCTGAAGCTGCATGCTCAATTAAAGGTAAAGAATAAGTATCAAATTGCGACACTGCATTCAGTGCGCGAAAATCTACACAAAATCGATATTTTGGTCTTTGGTCTAAGGATCTCTTAAGCACTAAAATGGCTGGCGCTGACCAAGGAGAAGGACTCTCCTCCATAACACCTTTTTCCAGCATATCCTGAACCTGATTTTCCATTTCTTTCCATGGGCAAATGGTACTCTGGAGGTTTTCTGATCGGCTTAGCATCACCGGTTATTATTCTGTGTTCTATCAGGTCGGTAGCTCGCAAGTCATTGTTTCCCTCATTATGGAAAACGTGTCTATACTTTCTCAAGACTGGTTCCAATACTGACCTCTTTGTGTGACATATGTGCCCTAACTTATCTTGCAAATACTGCTCATAATTAGCATAAATTATTATTGTGTTCACTCCGCAATGAGTTTTCCTTCTGTGGTTAGAATTTGTCTTCACCTCGTCATTAATATCTGCTACAACGCTAGTTGAAGTTTCTTCTGCTTCGCCTAGTACAGTTGCCTTCGGCAACTGAATTTCCTCGTGGCTGAAATTTACCACCATGACATGTACATACATGCCAGAGTGTGTTCCGCTCAGCTGATCGCATGACGTCACTGAGTTCATTTCTTTCTGCGGCGTAGTCGGCTGCGGTGCCTTCGTGAATGATCGGGAGAGCCAGCGTGCGGCTAAGACTCCTTCGAGGAGCAACTGGGCTGGCTCGACGCAAACTAATTCGGGGCTTTCCCGACGTTTCGGCATCTCCATCCTCCCAAGAACTATCTGCTTTGCCCTGCGAGCTAGTTTGATGGTTTTTGTCGTTTTGACTACCCACGATTCTCCTTCCCATATATCAAATTCAAGCGGGCGCTGTTTATATTCCTGTTCGCGTTTTCCCTCACCTCTCCGGGCTTTCGAGATAGGTCATTCGCGACTATAATCGCCGTTTCGGTTAAGAAAGACTGAGACCCACGTGTGTGGCATTTTCTCTAGCTTGCCGTGTTCCCTGACTCTCGAAACCGTGTTTTAACTTAGTAGCTGTCAACAACCTAAGCTGTGATATTTGTAGGTTCAAATCTACCTTTCTCTCAGCGAGAAAATCCATCCCGATTATTCCATCGGCTTGTTGGTAGTGGACAAACACAAAACTGATAACTGAATTTCCTGCCGTTAATGTGGAATGTCACCTCCTGTATTCCCTTTATTTCCAGCTCTTTGCCTGTCACACCAAATGGCTTTAGTTCGCTGGGGGTAGACTCCAGGTTGGATTAGTGAAATACTTGAACCTGTGTCTAGCACAAACAACCTGTGAGTGCTTCAAACCTTTGCCTTTATTTTAGGTGCGCCTGCTATCGACTGCACTCTCGCTGTAAAATGACCGTAATCATTTTCAGGGACTGAAATATGAAAAGAACTGTCTCCGCTGTTTTTCTTTCGTGTTTCCTTGCTGTTGAGTCGGGTTTCCGGCCTTTAGGCCGCCTCAATGTTTCCTGAGAGGGGTTTCCTGCAAATCCCTAGAGTTCAAACGGCTTTTGCGGGTCGGACAATCTCAAGGAAAATGCCCCACACCTCCGCATTCATAACATTTCAGGCCATCTCTGTTACCCGAAATTGTAGGTTGTCCCTTTCGGTTCTGGCTCTGTGTGGGACTGGCTCCTGCATGCCGAGTCGTGCTTTTCGCGGTGCCACTGTTGCGCGCTCCGCGTGAAGATCGGTCTGTCTCCCTGCTTGCTCGGGCTCCTTCAACGTAAAATGTTTCTTTATGTCGCTCTTGAATCCCGGCCTGGGTCACCGTAATTGCGATTTTAAGAGCTTCCTGCATATTTCTCGGCAAATTAATCCTGGTCTGTCTACCTGCCTCACCTAATAAACCAGAAGTGAAGCTAGCTAAAATCATCTCGGCTTGCTCATAGTGCCATTTTTGCTTTGCTTCGTCTTGGACTTGAAGCATCTTTTGTACTGTAGATTCCTGCATATATCCGAGAATTTCTGCGGCGATTCATCTCTTCTTTGTTTCGCCGTTTGTAACTGTTTGAAATGAAACTGGTCGGTTCGTACATACCTGAACCGGTGATAGAAAACATTCTTAAATGCCGTCCACGTTACATCCATGTGCAAGTCTAGGGTTCCATTATAGAATATTCTAGCTACGTCAGTAAGTTTCATAGCCTCTATACTAATCAAGTCATCCTGTGACCAATTAAAAAAACATGTAGCGTTTTAAACTACGTTATTCAACGTTAAGCTGTTTTTGATATATAGTGTTAATTTTCTGTATGGGTGTAACTTTATTCTCTATTTATGTAGCGTTCTTTAAAGCTGAGCAATCCACCGAAATTCGGAAACCATGTACTGGTTCGTACTAATGCACTACTTTTTTCTACAACGAAAACGTTGCTGTTTACTGTAAAATTATAAAAACACTCACGTAAACTCTTCTTCGCTTTAAAGGAATGTCTAAAATTATGAAAAATACGTAACAGTTACCTCAAAACACATACATTTAGTAAAACAAAACCGCAAAAACAACTTTCAGGGTAAGGTATAACTATACCAACATTAAATAAAAATGTGTAGGAAAAGCCAAATTTACGTTGTTCGTAATAAGTACTAGTACATAAGTCAAACTTGGTACTTTTCTAAATTATAAAAGAACTTTAGATGTATCAAAAATAACTGTAATTCGTAAAATGTTCTTAATGCCCTTTGAATGTAAGTAAAGCTCATTACTTCTTCATCCGCTTGCAGTGTTTTAGCTACGCTAATTATTAAAAACGCTAAATTCTATAATTGTTTCAAACTGTTCATACAAGAGCAAGCCTTTTCTGGCTAATATTCAGGTAAAGTCTAGGGTCATTCATATCCAAAAACCACAAAAGGCATAACGTCAAGCAGGTTCCAACAGGTTCGTACAATCCATGTTTAAACTTGGGTTGGTATTAAAAGGTTTAAAATGGCGCTTTTAAGACATGGGTTATTTAAACCTCCCGCGGTGGTAGCCATATTGTAATATGGTTGTGGGCAGTGATTTAAATTCGGTTGGTGATTAAAATGTTTGAAAATAATGTTAATTTATAAACATTTACGTTAAAATGACCGAATATATAGTACTGCCCTCCAGACGTGTTGCGACCTGTTTATCTTCATAGAATTTAAAATGTCACCTGGTTGTTGTCTTGAGCATTCTCTTAATGGAATTTTCCTAGAATCTTTATCTGATTTTATCTAACTTGCATTCCAACAGCAACACACCTGAAAGGTAGTAAACAAACCATTAGGCTAATGAATTCGGCCTGGGTGGTCAACAAACAATTCCCATTACGCTAAAGTTTTTGCCTTGGAGGATCAACAAACTATTTCCATTAACATAACGAGTTTGGCCTGAGGGGTCAACATAGGGCACCTGAGTATGCAAGTTATGGCTCGTCACTCGCTCAGTTACTAGCCGGCTCTCCAGCAATGTGCACGGAGTTTAACTCAGCTAGCAAACTTTTATACGTGCCTCCGCCACCGCCGCCACCAAACAGTATGTACCTACAGCCTTTAAACTTGTAAAGTGAGGTTGATCGCCATAAAACATTTAAATATTGGCATGTGCCCTTTATGGATGTAAATCAACTGGCAGCTGCTGGATTTTTCTTCACAAACAGAGGTGATGTAAAAAAAAAGGCCCAACGCTCGTACTACACAGTGCTCCTCAGACACAGTGATACTTAGTAAGTGTGTGTGCACGTTCTAACCTCCTTACCCTCTGGGTAAACGACAGGTTCGCTTACGCAGTTTCCCAACAACAAACCTCAGAGTGATCGGTGAAAGTGTGCATGTTCTAACCTGTCTGATCTTGCATTTTTCAACAAGTCTCGGTGTGGTTAGTAGTGTCCAGTTCTACGTTATAATGGATTTAGTAGATTTATCCGATGTTTCATTTCTACCGAACTCAAGCATTGGGGAGTTGTGTGTGGACTTGAATACTATCGTAGGGGAAGGTACTTGGTACAATACATTTCAAGTTCAAAATATAAAAGTGGGTATGGTTGGTGAATGATTTCAAGTTCAAAATAGAAAATGGGTATGGTTGGTGAATGATATTGTTACGACCATTAAGAGTGATAATGTATTCTGTGATTCATTCGGGTTTTATCCGTGTTATGTAGCTGAATCCTGAACTCAGTAAAACAAATTCATTTCTATGTGTTGTGCAATAAACATAAATTGCGCAAAATATATTGAAAAATGTATTGCGGGAAAAGAGTGCACTTTTAAGTTGCTTAAAAAACACAATTTTAAGTTGGTTAAGAAATCAATTTTCAGTTATCATCTGGTTGTGAGACAGTTTAAATATCATTTGAAGCAATACTAATACATGGACAGCTATCGTTCGAATTAATATTTGGCCAAAGTGTGTTAAGATGAATGCGTTTATCGTCTGTAGCTTACGGTGTTGTGTGCATCAAGAAACGTTTGTCATATATCACAAGTGACGTATTAACGTCAAGACAGCAGTGCAGATTTGATGTGATTGCTTTGGATTTTAATAGACCTAGGCGTTTAGCTAACTGTAAATTGTACACCAGGTTCTGTTCCAAACATCCTCCAAGAAAGACATATTTCTCACCAAAATACTATTCTGTAGTAAAGGTTCTCACAATTGGGTTTGGAAGAATCAGTGACAATGTAAATTCTGTATTAAAACCGGTCCTGCAAGTTTAAAATCACTTTGTGTTAATAAGTTAGGGTGTTTACCGAGCAGTCACCATAAATAAAAACCGTCAGTGTAAAACCCAATTATGTGTACAGTAAACCCTGCGGCAACTTCATTTGTCTAAGTGTACAAGCATAATAAATTTGAATTGTGTGTATTTGTAAAATGTAAAATTGTGCTTATTTATTTATTTTCCTTATTACCTGGGATAGGTTCCTTTAAAAAATATGGTTAAAGCAGTAGAATTCGAAACTATAATCTTTCAATTATGAGTCTGACGTCTAACCGCTTCAGCCAATTCTTTCTAGTGACATATAAAGTGGTAGCCATATTGTAAAAATGGCGGATCCATTCAAATAGCAAATGTATAAAGTAGGTTGAAATAACGCGCGTGTCTGCCATACTGTAAAATGGCCGCCTTATTCAAATAACAAGTTAAAGTTAGGTTAGCATTAATTTAAATAAAGCACGTGTCCGCCATATTGTAAAATAGCCGCCTTATTCCAATAACAAGTTAAATTCAAGTTAACATTAATTTAAAATTACCGCGCTAGCCGCCATATTGTAACATGGCCGTCTTATTACAATAACAAAGTTAAAGTTTGCTTACTAACAAATTTAAAAATGGCGCGAGTATCCTCCATGTTGCCAAAAATTCAAAATGGCGCCTTTGTTTACATCACGTGACAATAACAAAATTTCAAAATAATAACTAGCTAAAGTTAGGTTTAGCCCTGTGCCAAACTGTCTGCCGCCTTTTGTTTACATCAGGTAACCGCCTGGGGCAGGGAGGGGAGGGTTAGGTGTCAAAATAATAGCATGTTAATGTTAGGTTTAGCCCGGCGCCAAACTGTCTGCCGTCTTTTTTTATATCATGTGACCGCCTGGGGGAAGGGAAGGGAAGAGGGGGCTAGGTTTCAAAATAATAAGTTAATGTTAGGTTTAGCCCGGCGCCATACTATCTGGGACCTTTTGTTTACATCACGTGATCTCCAAGGGGCAACGGAAGGGAGGGGAAGGTTAGGTTTGTTTACGTGTGACGTCAGAGGGTCAATGAACTTCCCAAACGGGACGGCTTACTGGTATAAGTACTGAGTATTTTAAACATGCTGCACACTCTCCGTTCTTCTCTTCAAAATGGCGTTTATTTCATAATAGTACCTTTTTTGGTTACTGTATTATTCACATTTTACATAGAGTGTGCTAAAATTTAAATGTAAAATTTAAGGTCTGCAAGTCCGTGCATCATCGTACAATTCAAATAAATCACCAACCTAAGGCAACAATTTTTCAGTTTATTATCCGTGGTGACAGTCGTGCTGTGTTCGTGGTCGGGCCGGCCGGCCCGACCACGAACACAGCACGACTATCACCACGATACGAAGGTAAACCAGAGGCTGCCACTGCAATAATTGAGCTCCTGATGATGGGCGGGATAAACGCCCGAAACATGTTGAGCTGTGAACAAACGTCAGGATAATATACTGAACAATTGTATCAGGTTGGTGATTTATGTGAATTAACTATCAAAAACCGGGCCAAATGTTAAACAGATCCGCTATACACACATAAGTAGTCCGTCGATACTCCTTAGACTCCTGGTGATCGTACGGAGGATTTTCTAGGCTAGTTTAGCTGTACAGGAGTGGTTTGCCATTGCCTCCTCCTGAATTCACTTCAACATTTGTGCGTACTCTATTCCGAGTCTTTTCTTCCACCAACGTACGTCATTTTTTCCTATCTTGTACTGCTTCTCTTAGGTCTTCCAATCGTAGGCCGGTTGCTTCCTTGATGCTGTCAAGCCATCGCATCCATGGTTTTCCCCGCTTCCTGTGTCCTTCAACTTGTCCAAGCATAATGTCCCGTTCCAGTGACCTTTTTGCTCTCATGACGTGACCAAAATAACGTAACTTTAATCGGAGGATTGTCGCTTCAAGTGATCTTGTGGGTTTCACGTCTTCCAAGACTGAAAGGTTTGTTCTCTTCTCTGTCCAGGGAACTCGTAAAATTCTTTTCCACGTCCATGGCTCAAAAGCATCAATTTTCTTCCTTTCCTTTTTCCGCACTGTCCAGCTCTCGCTGCCGTAAGTCACTGTCGGAAATATTATGGTTTCTGTTATTTTAATTTAAGTCATCCAGAATCCCACACATTCCATGGGATGAAAATACAGCTTTCACACGAAAATTAATCATAACACTCAGTACTTATTTCATTTAATACGATTTTCATTACAATGAAACATTACATACCGGAGATTGGGAAATATTCTAAAAAACATGAGCCACAGGGATGCGGAAACTGGCTGAATCATCAAAGCAATGTTTGCACGAGGTTGCATCATGAAATTGTCGAAAAGTTCTGCCTGTTACCAGGTGCGGAACAGTCGTTACGGCATGTAGAAGGATGAAGGCCGTGTATCTTTCTTTTCACCACTAGGTGGAACACTAAGTGCGGGATCGCCACACCATGATTACGACCGCCACAAAAACCATGCCGCCATGGAGAAATAAAAACGGAAACTTACGTCACGGGAATGACGCTTCCTAGGAACAATCAGCGACATTACGATGTCTGAATGACGTCACTGGTAGGTTTGAATTTAAAAGTGCCTTTTCCGTCTACTCCCCTCCATCAAAGGAACAAAAGGAAATGCCGCGCGACCAGAGCAGCAAATAAACGAACAACTCCCAGGTCACAGCAAGTATGTTTACAGGAGGGAAGGGAAGGGAAGGCCAGGCCAACCAAGTGGTTGTTGGAATAGCCCCATCTTCCAGCCGTGATATAATCACCAACAAAGAGCGCGGGGAGAGGGATCGGCAGTGTGGGAGAGAGTCAGCCGGCGAAGACTCTCCATGACAGAGATGTGGGGAGAAAAATAATTGATCCTCCAAGAACAGTGGCGTGCAACACTTTAAAGACACTAGTCAATTAACGCATTGCAGCATACATTTTTATTATGCAACATTTAAAAATTAGTTTCCTAAAGCAAAGTGGTGACACGCCGTCTGTATTACAGAAACGAACTTCAATGTACATATTCCCTGTTTTTGAGATCTTACACCAGCCCCCAACCCCTTTTTTCTTGTGGCGCTGCGACCCAACGCGGGTCATGGCCTCCTCATTCTTGATATTTCTATATCACACACGACACACCAGTCGGTAGGACTCCTCTGGACGAGTGATCAGCTCGTCGCAGAGACCTCTACCTGACAACACACAACACTCACAACAAACATCCATGCCCCCGGCGGGATTCGAACCCACAATCTCAGCAGGGGAGCAGCCGCACACCTACGTCTTAGACCGCGCGGCCACTGGGACCGGCACACCAGCCCCCCCAGCCCCAACAAGGGTGGACCACCTAAAAACTTCACAATAAATCGGAAAGACTATTTATTGGAGAGTTATTTGTGCTTGGTCTTTAAAGGTTTTTCTGTACCACAGAAAATGACAAACATGCAACATAACAGGGCCCCAGGGCCCCTTCTGGACCGCCAGACTCCGGCTATTTGTACCGGCTTCCCCGTCTCGTCGGCACTATCGTACAGAACAAATAAATGCATGACTTACTCTGTCGAGCAGTCCTTCTTGAGAAGTTAACCGATTTTCAGAGAGTCAAGAAATTCCCTGCATTTTATGGAACCCAAAGCTTCATTGCCGCAATTACAAGTGCCCACCACCTGTTCCTATCCTGAGCCAGCTCGATCCAGTCCATACCCCCACATCGCACTTACGGAATATCCATCTTAATATTATCCTCCCACCTACGCCTGGGTCTCCCAATTGGTCTCCGTCCCTCAAGTTTCCTCACCAAAACTCTGTATACGCCTCTCATCTCCCCCATACGCGCCACATGTACCGCCCATCTTATTCTCGATTTTATCACCCGAACAATATTGGGTGTGTACAGATCATTAAGATCATTATGTAATTTTCTCTCTCCTCTGTTTCCCCGTCCCTCTTAGGCCCAAATATTCTCCTCAACACCCTATTCTCAAACACCCCCAGCCTGCGTTCTTCCCCCAGTGTGAGCGACCAAGTTTCACACCTACGTAAAACAACAGGCAAAATTATAATTCTGTATATCTTAACTAGATTTTTTGATGTGGCAAAGTTTACTATTCTAACACCATTATCATTACTATCCTGATGTAGACTTGTAGACTCTCAATACCAATTGTCGGTTTTAAAATATTCTCTCTCTCTCTCTCCACTTTTGCATTAAAATCTAACAGAATGTTCATACTGTACTTAGGAAAACGTTAACAAACCTGCTCTAATTCCTCATAAAAACTGTCTTCTGAATCATCACTTTATCACTTTTGTCCTCACTTGGTGCTTGCACATTCAGAACAACGATATTACACCAGCGACCACTCTGAACTCTATATATGACATCCTATCGCTTACAAACTCTACTATCTTAACTGCTGATATTATTCTGTGGTATACCATAAATCCTGTTCCCAATTGTTGAATTTCGTTTCCTAGTCCATAGAAAAAAATTATAATCCCCTGCTCTCACCGTGCCCCCTTTGTCCTACCTATCCACCGTACACCCACGAAATCTGATATCTAGCTAAGTCCCTGGCTGCTGCTGTAAGGCTCCTAACATTCCAAATACCAAATCTCGTGTCCCTTTTTCGTTGCTTAGGTCGTACCAAAGTATCAGTCCAGGTCCGAGGCTATCTATGTGAATATTTCGTAACAAGATACGTTGTTACGGTGTGTTGTTAGTACCTCGCACATACCCCAAACTGGAGGACCACCCCTTGTCGGTAGTCCGCGACTACATATTCAAAATATTCGCAGCTGCCATCCATATCCACATTGGAGGCCGTTCCTCCATCCGTAACCTGAGGACGCGCCATGCCGTGGTGACGGACCCACTTATCACAGACACTTAAATGCATTCTTAATTAAAAAGAGAGTTCGCTGACGTTAAAACATGGACAACCACTGTGGTATAATGGGTTAACGAACTTCCGTGCTTAAGTATTTGAAATGACCCGTGCCCAGATCGTCGTGTGACCGAAAGCCTTTATTTATAACGTTTAACAGGCTGCTGCTGACATCCAACAGCCTAACCACAAATCCCCCGCCGGCTGAGAACAATCCAGTTTTTTCCAAGAACTGAGTGTGGCATAATTTTATTCACATTCAGTACTTTTTCAAGCGCTATTGCCAAAGGCCGCGCGGTCTAAACTGTGGTTCTGCGGCCGCTCCCTTGATGGGATTGCGGATTCGAATCCCGACGAGGGTATGGAAGTGTCTGCTCATGTGTTGTGCGTGTGTTGAAAGTTAAGGTCTCTGCGACGGGCCGATTCCTTTTCCAGAGAAGTCCTACCGTGTATGTCACTGAGTGTCGTCAGGTGCATCAATAATCCTCTAAACCTATAATGAGTAGACAGACAAGGGGTTAGAAGAAAGAAGGTAAGAAAGAACTCTTTCTAAACTCAAATCGTGGGCGAAACTTCGAAGAACGTTGCAATGAATGCTTTCTAGAAGTGTAGTGTCTTCCAAACCATCAATTTACAGAAGAGTGACGTTTCGCGCAATGCAGTCAGTGTTAGAAACAGGCCCGGGGAAGGAACATGATAATGGTATTTTCATATTTCGCTGACCGTGCATCTTAGTAGAACTTTAGACAATGATCAACTTAATGCACACATTTTTAATACATTTATTACGATCCTCTACATGTACATGTTTCGAGCAATATCTTGCTCATCCTCAGGAGGTCAGATTGTATTAACCCTTATCCTGCTAACGTGGAGAAAATGGTGAGCTCCTAATAACGCCAGCAAATAGCAGATGGGATTTAATTCAGCGTTTAAAGGGTTAATACAGCATCTGGTATCGTCACTCAGTAAGCGACCGTCCGG
>Ga0268261_10003562_pt1 | contig 11487 bp, 9 predicted proteins | sample TergutNc150P1_FD_190353 | JGI IMG/M metagenome (GOLD analysis project Ga0268261, IMG submission 190353) | Nasutitermes corniger P1 segment gut microbial community from laboratory colony in Florida, USA - Nc150 P1 (SPAdes) (version 2) | ecosystem: Host-associated > Arthropoda: Insects > Digestive... | reverse complement strand
GGCTGTCGCGCAAAAACTAACAAGCCACACCATGAGACAACGTGAGACTTCCCCCAAAGCGAAAATTAAGATGCCTGCTTTCTTGCGGAATATGAAGCCGTGTAGTCTCATACATATACCCTGATGTGTCAGAGACTGAAGGCTGATGATCGCTTGTTAGACACCGTGAAGTGACTAATGTGATGGAGGAAGCTGTTAGTTGTTTCCACAGTCCCCTGAGCCACATATTACCAGTTCAATCGTTCGTTATCCAACTGTTAGGAATAACAATACAATTTTCTTTGTGTTACAGAAACGTCTGTTTGACAGTTTTTCATTTCGCAACGTGCATGTTGTTATATTTATTTTATTCAAACCAACTCATGCACTCTTTTTAAAACACATTCACATTCACATTTAAAACACTAAATTGTTAAAAATATTTGTAAAACACATTATTAAAAAGTTATATTTTTCGGTCACAATTGTTTGATCATCTTCAAAGGGCCGTCTTTCGTGCTTAGTGCTGTTACTAACTTTTGTGCTTGTTTGCGTCGCCAAGTTGTTTATTTGTTATGTGGCTGTATGTTGTCGGCAATATAAAGTTTGCATTAGAATGATTCCATGATTTTATTTACCAAAATATGAAGATAATGAAACATATGACTGCTTCCTTCTTTACGCGAACATTAAATAATTTTTCAGCCTGTTACAAATACCCAACAAATTCAAATTCCTGTGTGGCACAAAAACGTTTCTTAACATCATTTATGTTTCTGTACTCAAAACCAGTATGGGTTTCATGTTCTTGAAATTTCAAATATTTTGGATTGTTTTAAGTTTCCAAAATTACCTGCTGCCGTCCTTACATTCTAATTGTTATTAATTACATGATTATGCCATGTCCTACGGCTGCTGTATCGATCTTTTGTCTTGTTTTGCCTCAGTTATTTCGTGGAATGCTCCTAGAAACAAAATAAATTTTTATCCTGACTGAACTGTAATATGTTGAACCTTGACCCATGACCCAACGTACAACATGACATGTTGGCCCACGGTACAATAATAGACCATTAAAGGGATATTAACACTTTAAACGCCCAGTTAAATCCCCTCTGACATTTGCTGGCATTATTAGAAGCTCACCATATTGTCCACCTTAGCAGGATAAGGGATAACACAAATTTAATATTTAGGTTATATTAGCAAGCAACGGTCTACAGTGTATAAAAGAGCATAAACAGCGAATTCTCACCTGTGATTTAAATCATACAAGAAGTAAAAAACAACGGAACACAAAACTTTTAACACTTTTTGAAAAAAAAATCCCTATATGTTAAATATTTCCAAAACGTTCTAAACAGTGAACAAGCTTCCTCCGAACAAAGATTATGACTCATACTGCTTGAGGCGGAAAAATCTTAAATTAACCCTTTAAATACCGAATTAAATCCCATTTGCCATTTGCCAGCATTATTCGGAGCTCACCATATTCTCCACGTTAGCAGGATAAGGGTTAAGAAGTAATACTCTTTATATTTATTGACAGATGGCAGAGCAGTGACCCTGTACAGTACAATACTTTCCCCTACTTCGTTTCAACCGCCAGTCGCACCCAATGTTTTCAGCTGGGAAATAGTACAATACAGACTGACCTATGACTGACTCTGTAGGGTAAAAATGGAAGACAACAGCAACACCACAAAAGAGCAAATTCACGCTTCCAGAAATTTTCAAGTACCGCTACTACGTAAGATTGCCAAGTAACAAAACTCATCATGACGTTGGAAAACAGAGCTGAGTCACTGTGATAAAGATAGCGCACTATCTGTACAAGAGCGAATTCAGCCGTGCCTTGCTGTCATTTGAGAAGATAAACTGGCAGAGGTAAGTCGACAACACTTATTATGTCACACTACTTATACTATTTGTACAACACGAAAGATGGGTGAAGCATGTAGAACACATGCCAGGGATCTGAAATATGCCTAAAATTATGACCACAAAAGATGAAGAGAGGAAAGAAACCATATTGAAGACGCGAGGGTAGATGTTAGGTCACGTTAAATTGTAACTAAAATAATACGATAGGGTGTGGACATATGGTTGGCCCTTGTGAAGTAGACAACGAACCGTCGAGTTCAATAGAAATCGTTGAATTCTTTGACAGAGGTTTGCTGCTTTACAAGGACTCTGTTCCAATGAGTTAGATGCAATAAACAAACTGATTTTGCTCCCTGATTTCTGAAGTTCGAACGGAAGTAAATATCAATATTTTATTATTCTAGGATATGACGTTATAACACTGAGAGATACCGACGTTTCAGATAAAGCTGCTACTTGTGTCTTCGGTTTTGAACTTCGACGTCTGAGTATTTTCAGACACGGGGAACTCGTATCCATATTTCAATGGCGTCTGCCACGACAGAGCAGTGACAGCAAGCAGTAGTGACAGTTCTAAATACGCTGGCGTGTGTATAGGGAAGGGAGAGTTGCAGGAAATATCACTTAACTGCCAATATACAGCGTGTTGTTAATTAAGGGAGCTACTGCTGTGTGGCTTTCAGATGCAGCGCTGGGCAGGTCGAGTGGCTGTGGTAACAGGAGCAAGCAGCGGCATTGGAGCAGCCATCGCTACAGAACTCACCAAGAAGGGGCTCAAAGTGGTCGGACTGGCACTCAGGGTGGAAAGGATGCAGGTGAGTGTGCATAGTAATGGTAAAGGTCAAACTGCCTTTGTACCAAGTTATGAAATTGTACGGGTGTGTGGCAGTATGCACATTTTACGTACATTGGTAGACATGAATTTCGACTGCTTTCTCCATCATGTCTGTCTGTCCGTCAGCAAGTTACAACTCGGTTCCCACTGCACGAATGTATGTGGCATTTCATATTGGGAAATTGTAGCGAATTCTATCGACAAGCTGAAGGTTGTTTGTAACCGGACGAAGACTCACGCACTTTAGACGAATTCCCAATTAATTTGCGATAATATCTCACTGAATTTTTTCATGAAATGCTAAGGAATGTTGTAGACATAGTTGTAAAGAAAGTGTAATAAACTTATTCAGTGGATAACAATCTATATCCCTCCCCCCCAAAAAAACTGCATTGTGTAAAACAATTACGTAAATATTTGCACAGCCAGGCAGGCCATTGAGTATGGCGCAAACAATATTCGACATGCATGAAAGTAAGTAAGGCAAAATTAGTAGAGTAATATTAATTAAAACTTAGTGCTTCGACCGGATGCAATGTCGAGTTTAGGACGCTGTTTGCATGAACGATAACAACGACAAAAATACAGTCAGATTTTATGGAAACTTTGTAGCACCGAAATATTGAGGTTAGTTATGTCCGATAAATTTAGCAAAATCCAAGTCTATGTATACATATAATGGTGTTTTGAAATAAATAAAACACACTTTAATAATATAGGCCGGTTTAGCCCTATTTTCCGGACCTGTCCAAACCGACCCTGGGGCCCATACAGCCTCCTGTACAATGGGTAGCGGGTGTTTCCCGGAGGTAAAGAGCGGACGGGGCGTGACGCTGATCCCTCACCCCCTTCTAGTTCCATGGTCATAATAGAGTAGAATTATACTTCTACTCACCCTGTGGGTCGTACGGCCTGTACAGAGCCTCAGTGCCTGTACAAGGGTGAATTTTACTTTCTTTTTATAATAATAATAATAATAATAATAATAATAATAATAACGTTCTATAATTTGTATGCAGATTGTAATAAACATCAACACGTGTCACACCAGTATATTAAACAGTATGGTGACAACCTTAGAACAGTCAAACACACGAAAGCGTCTCAGGGTCACGTTAAACGTACGTTTCCTACGGGTGTCATTTTAATTGACACAAGCCGCAGGCGAGTCACTAGCTTAGATAAAGTCCCCTCAGACATCGAGGCGCTGGAGGGCGCTTATAACTTTACAGTTTCAGAATATGTTGCAATGTTTCCCGGTTGGATGACGTTTTTTCTGACAGACGGCAGTATTCTGTCAAGTCTAGGTGTACCTTCCCTAATATTTATTGGCTGGCCCCCGAGCCCCTATCTAGGCCACTGAGGTAAGCGGTCATCATTCAAATACCAAATTTTTTGCAGCCCCCAAAATTTCAAATTCAAAAGACCACGTAAAATATTGTACGGAGTCGACGTAATTTTGAGACGCCAGCCAAACCACGAGAAGATATGAGACTGTCCTCAAGGCGATCATTAAGACGACTGCTCTCATGCAGAATGTGAAGCCGAGTAGTCTCGTACATATACCCTGATGTGTCAGAGGCTGAAGGCTGTTGATCGCTTGTTAGAACCTCATGAAGTGACTCATATGGTGGAGGAAATGTCCACATGTAAAATGTTGGTAGCCCTGCATCAGGCTGCACGACGCAATACAGTAAAACATATTCATACTAATGCTGACGATGCTTAATGTGTCCCAGGAACTGTCGAAATCTCTGCAGTCGGAGACAGGTAAATTGTACGCCATCAAGTGTGACGTCACTAAAGATTCTAATATTGAAACAGCTTTCAAGTGGGTCAAGGACAACCTCGGAGGGGTGGACATCCTTGTCAACAATGCTGCTGTTGCACTTAACGGCCCTCTTATTGGTAAGTCGCCAAGCCAACTCTTAGTTGTGTTAATAGTTTGGTTTCTTTAGGTGCTTTCGCAAAATTGTGAAAAGCGTCCGTTAGCTCCGTCATGTGCGTCTGTCCGTCCGCATGTCACAACTCGGCTGCCATTGGACGGATTTTCATGAAATTTGATATGTGACTATTTTTCGAAATTTTGCAACGAAAATTAAAATTTTCGTTAAAATCTGACAATAATAACCGGTACTTTATATGAAGACCAATATATATTTTTATCATTTCTCGCTCAGTTCTTCTTAGAATTTAAAAAGTTTCAGGCCAAATTTTTAAAGAAAATCAAAGTACAGATTTCATGTTCAATACTTTTTTCCGAAAATCGTGCTGTTTATGAGATAATGTGGAAAAATAGGGTAAAGCCAAACGCCATAGATGACAATAGGGACCATGCGCATTGCATGCAGGATACCTAAGGCTACAAACACACACTCACAATACGTAACACTTATTGTTCATTTACTGCAATAATGGTTTCCGGTACGCGTCTCAGTGTTACGTTAATTCGGAAAAAATAAATCTTTTGAACGTAAAAGAAGAATTGTTTCGATTTTCTCTAAAACTTTTGTCTGACAATTTTCTGTTTCTAAGAAAAACTGAGCGAAATGTGATCACACATGTGTATTGGTCTTTATGTAAAAGAACCTTCATTCTTGTCAGGTTTGTATTAAATTTGAATTTTTTCACCAAATTTTCGAAAAATACACATATACCAATTTTTATACAAATTCGCCCCGTGGGAACCGAGTCCTTCCTTGCGGACACACGGAGAGACATGACGAATCTAATTGCGAAAAGCGCATAAAAACGATGGGCAATTCAACAGAAGGACATATGAAATCACTCAACTTTATTAGCAGTATCTAGTGACAGAGAGCCATCCTGAACGCTGCCAGTCACACAGATAACTCGAAGTACTGGACACAGACCTTCTTCACACAGGGAAGCAAAATAAGTTAGCAGTCTAATTACGGTATTCACTCGCATATGACGGTGCAGTAATTGCTTTCAAGGATCTAGTTTACATTTGTGTTCTGCAGACGGCTCACCGGACGACCTGAAGAAAATGATGGATTTGAACGTGCTGGGCCTCAGTGTCTGCACACAACAAGCACTTAAGTCCATGAAGGAGAGAGGAGTGGACGATGGACACATCATTCATATCAACAGGTGAGTGGTCGGAAGTCTGGCAGTAGCGACATTAATTATGTATAATTCTTTACAGATTTCGCAGATATTTTCCCACAAGTATTTCTTTTAACTTGCAAGAAAGTGTATTTAGATATTCAGCTAAATCAAAAATAAAATTCCGTTGTAGCGCAGTACAATACGTTATTTTGCATAATTTCACAATGTACAGTCCACGCAATAATGAAGAGCACTTCTCAACACAGTGAGACATCACTGTGTACTTCAGAGTCATGAAATTCCTTTCGCATTGTATCTACTTGTAAAACGTCTCAACACGAAATACAATTTAACAAAACACTTTACGGTTAATATTAATGAAACCACAGGACGAATCAGTACAATTTTACTGTTAATCCAAAACTTGTATTAAATACGAGTAATATTAACTGCGAAATGAGTACTGATATAAATTGGAATTAAAGGATAACTGTTTATTTTTTTCTACAATGGCCATCAGCCCCCAGTGGGTCAAGTGCTCCTCACTATGGACGATACACGAACTCACTAAGGCACACCACACACGGTAGTCCTCCTCTGGACGAGTGATCAGCCCGACGATGAGACCCCTACCTGACAACACACAGCAATCATAACAGACAGACGTTCTTGCCCATGACAGGATTGGAACCCACAATAACAGCAAGCGAGCGGCCGGAGACCCACACTTTACGCCGCGCGGCCACTGTAGATAATTGGATATTAATACGGTAAAATGTTCACTGTATAATAATACACGAAATAATGTGCGATTATCGGTTTTGTTAAGATAATACGGGCTATCAGTATGTGTAGAATTCAGACAGATCGACGAGACGGTATTTCAGTCTACACTGCGTGTTGACAGAAAGGTATCTACATGTCAGTATGTATGTCTGTATGGGAGGCGTTGGTTAGTGGGAGGGCGAGTGGTGCGGCCGCCCCAGGCGGCAGTGTCCAAGGGGCAGCAAAATGAAGAAATAAACAATTATTGAGCCAAAAAAAGGGAAATTCAAGAAATCTGATATTTTACAGTTCATAATTTCTGTTAGGAATTGTGAATATTCGCCCCGGGGGCTGAAAAGCCTCTCTGCGTCCCATGGTGCATGTATGTACGTACGTACGTACATGGTTTGAGCTTAGTGTAGAATCCATCACTAGGCCAAACATACGAACAGTACAATACGCATGAAATGCCTTATGTGAGACAGAAAGAGTATTTGAATAACCTGCGGAATACAGTTGTTGTTAATGACGTAATATGATACTAATCTCTAAAGCAGTTTGTTGTTACAAAACATTGAAGGGGTAACCATGCCTCGGTCGGCATTGCAGCTTCTTACACTACCTACAGAGTCTGTCATGCTGTTTCTAAGCAATTTTCAGATTCCTTTACCAAATAATGAAAATAAATGTGACGTCGCATTACGTCACCAGGGCTATAAAATACTTGACTGTATCAACTGACGGGTTATCTGAGGGAATCGTAGCTATACGTGCCGTGGATCAGCACGTGGATATTGGGTTAACACGTCATATTGCAGGGTTAGTATTTAGTCCTTCGATAGAGAAGTTGTGTCGACTTAAGCACTATTTCATTTGTGTCAACAAATATCGCGTTCAGAATTTTCCCACCGCTGCGTCTCCTGTATGTAGTGTAGTGACTCAACACGACTGACATTTCTTCGTTGTTTTTCCGAGTCACTACAGGCAAATGCCGCAATAGTACCTAACACTGCGTCACGACAGCTTCCTTACACATTCTCCGCAATTCATCATGCACAAATCACAATTAACTAACTAGCTAACTACATAACTAACTAACTAGCTAAGTACCTACCTAAATAACTAACAAACTCAACTCAACTGAGCCCTTCTTACGAAGCTACCACTTCATTTTTAGGCAAGTTAATTTTTTCGGTCCATTTAGACAATTCTTAGGACTATGTAGAAAAATAACTTACAGGTTACAGTGCAACATACATATGTATGACATATAATATATCACATATACTGTGTATATGTGTGTATATTGCGCTTTCAGGTTCATTTTAAATTTTTTGTACACACAGGCTGATAAAGGTTTAAAAGAGCCGAAACATGTAGCTTGCATCCTAACACAGTTCTGTCAGAATGCATTGGACTCTTTCTTTACTAAATATTTTAATCACAGCGGAATGTCATCAATCGAGTTCACAGTTCCTCAGTTTCTTCTAACAAATTTTTCACACTTTATAAAACCCTATAGTTCGTTGTCATATCCACAACAGCCAGTTACATATCTCCGTTCTAAGCTAAATCCACTCCATGGCCTATCATACTCTTTATTTAAGATCCACTTCAATATAATACTCCCATCCACGGATAGGTCTTCAAACTGTTCTCTTTCCTTCATGTTTGCCAACCAAATCCTCAATTTCTCTAATAATCCTATTATTCGAAATTATACACACTGGACCGCTGAAGCTATCGGAAATAAGGCTATTTTTACATATTATTTTAATACCTTGCGCCATGTAACAGTCTAACCAATATCTTGCTGCAATTTTATACAAATGAGGGCCCTGAAGATGGCTTCTTAAAAGAGTCGAAACATGAAGTGTGAGATAGCATGAAGTGTAAGATAACATGAAGTGCGAGATAACATGAACTGCGAGATAACTTGAAGTGTGAGATAACATGAATTTGAGATAACATGGAGTGTGAGGTAACATGAAGTGTGAGATAACATGAAGTGTGAGATAGCATGAAGTGTGAGATAACATGAGGTGTGAGCTAGCATGAATTGTGAGATAACATGAAGTGTAAGATAACATGAAGTGTGAGATAACATGAATTGTGAGTTAAAATGAAGTGTGAGGTAAGAAGAAATGTGAGGTAACATGAAGTATGAGATAAGATGAAGTGTGAGATAAGATGAAGTGTGAGATAACATGAAGTGTGCGGTAACATGACGTGTGAGATAACATGAAGTGTGAGATAACATATAAACGCAATAAAAAAATTTCTAATTCCATAATTTTAATACAATTTTATCACTTATTTCCAATTCGTTATTCTACACACTTCACTAAAATCGGAAAGACAAAGCTTGGATGCAGAACATTTCACCAGTTGAGTCCCCCACAAATATGGGTAAAATGCAATCAAACACAAATTTAAATATTAGTATTGCTAAGTCTCTACATGGCTTGCCTTGTTGTTAAGACAAGCTAAGTTCAAAAACCTCTTAGCAAAATAAATATTAAAATTTGTGTATGACTGCATGATATCGATACTTGTGATCCTTTCAACACAATGGGGATTTCTCACCTGAAAACTGATTCCCTTGAAGCTATACGTCACTGTCTGTCTGTCTGGTACAAACACGCTGGCATTAATTTGCAAATGTACGTTTTGCCTTATTCTTCGTCAGTGTTATACAATTTTCACTAACACTAAACTTTGTGTGGACACTTTTTAGATAGCTACATGTTAGCCGAAACATGTTGCAGTAACTTGTGAATGGTATAAAGTGTGCAACAAGTTGGAATAAATGTTATCTGTGTAAATCAGTCGCTGATCCGTGTTCGTTATGTTGCTGCTGTTGTTGACAGTGTTTATCCCGAGTAAAGTAAAATAAGCTGATTTATGATTAGGAACGTCTGTAGATAATGGTACATGACCATTTCCTGCTTCTAGCGTTGCTGGCCACGTACCCCCCATCCAACCTTACAGCATGTACTGTGCTACAAAACACGCTGTCACCGCCCTGACCGAAGGTCTGCGCCAAGAACTGGTAAAACAGAAGTCCAACATTCGTGTCACGGTGAGTAAAACAATGCTTTCTGTGTATGCAAGCGATCTGACGTAGCCAGTACAATACTGCTTTCAACACTCCTCATGTTGCAGAGTCTCAGTCCTGGATTGGTGGAGACGGAAATGTCTCCTGAAGAATTTCTGAAAATGAGCCCTGCTTTGAAACCAGAAGACATTGCTGCAGGCGTTCTTTATGTCCTTGGCGCCCCACCACATGTTCAGGTACGTGCTTTGTTTGACGTCATGTTGTATAGCGAATTTCACAAAGTCGTTTCATGTAACGCCATGGAGCAGACTTTCGCACAAGAAGCTGACATTTCCTAAGATGGCCAAGTTACATCACGATGCTCATAACAGCCCTCCACCTGTTTTTAACCACAGCCAGATAAATCTAGGCATGGTCCTTCAAGCGGGCACATTCCAGCATAATTTCCAACAATAATCTTGTAATTATTTTTGGTTTTCCTCTTGAGTGTCATATGTCCCATCTTACCCTTCTTTATTTGGCTACACTAAAGGTTTCCGGCGAGGAATTCAACTCATAAATCAGATTTGGGTATTTTCTATAATCAGGAATAATGTTCTCTCTAACCAAGCCAAATACCGAAGGGCCACCCCTTGTGGGCTGTGCACAACAGATTAATCGACACACACCCACACACCTTCCGTATTCGAAGCCTGTCTCCCTGTGCAACCCAAAGACTTGTCATGCCGTTATAACGGGGGAACAACCGAACATGAATGGCGTGACGTCAGTTGTATTATACATACGTGTATATTTTAGTTCAAAAGTAAAGAGTAACATCAGACCGAACTGCTTTACTGTAAACAGAATTGATGTAAGATCAGACTGTCGTGCTGGAAATAATTGGTCGGTAATGTGAAGCAAAGCGGCAACCTCTAGACAGCTATAGTTCCTCTGCATAAATTCAGCACTACTTCATGAAGGTGTATGGGAGAGTGGAGGTATAGCTCCTCTCATAATTTACCACGTCATTAGACACAGAATGGTGGGCAGTTTCACTTTCTGGCCGCTTCAGCACCAGGCCACGAGAGCCTGGTATCCTTGGTGGTAGATACACGTAGACACGTGTACTTAAGCGTGCGACACGCGGTCACTGGCCTGAATGAACATCCCAAATATTCGGAACATTGCATACACCTGTTTACGTATTGCATATTTTAACTTTCCTAGTCTAATAGCTTGGGTACTGGGTTGTAAAGCGAAGAAGATGCATTTTCTTTATTCGAAAAGCGATTTACTGTGCGTGTAAAGTCGTTCAAACTTCGTATATTTGACAACACTTAGTTCTGTTGCACTAACACAGGTGGCAACACTGTGCTAGCAACTGTGCCTTCCGAATGACAAACAGATTAGTGTTAGGAAAGAAGGGGGCACAGGTTGACGATAAGTACGGAAATGATTTGTCGTTAAATTTATCAAATACATTATAATAATAAATATGGCACATAAACATGAAAAAATACCAATCTACAGATATCACTGGGAATATTAATGAAGGTAAAGAAAGAGAATCACAGCAGTCATCATCTGTGACGAAACTGTAGAGAAACGCAACTAAACAATTTGTGCTTACTTCTGTTTTCTCTTCCCACAGGTGCACGAGCTGATGATAATACCGGTGGGCCAGAGCCTGTGAATGTCACTTCATTCCTCATAACAAAATACATAATTCCTTAATTACGTCTGCAGTCCGAATATTTGAAAGCATTCTGTGAGCAATGCTGTATGCTTCAGTCACAAATTGTTATTAACCCTTCAATGCCGGCCACGGTACGCCGTACGGTATTGAATGCATTGAAGGATACAATAAATTGAAAAATTCTACCTCTTGAGAAGCAAAAAGAATTTAAACCCC
>Ga0268261_10003561_pt1 | contig 11488 bp, 6 predicted proteins | sample TergutNc150P1_FD_190353 | JGI IMG/M metagenome (GOLD analysis project Ga0268261, IMG submission 190353) | Nasutitermes corniger P1 segment gut microbial community from laboratory colony in Florida, USA - Nc150 P1 (SPAdes) (version 2) | ecosystem: Host-associated > Arthropoda: Insects > Digestive... | reverse complement strand
TCTCTCTCTCTCTCTCTCTCTCTCTCTCGCTCTCTCTCTCTCTCTCTCACACACACACACACACACACACACACACACACACACACACACACACACATGGCCACAAGCTTTGTAAGAAATTATTAACAAGTAAATGAATTATTGTATTACATATTACAATTATTATTATTATTATTATCATTATTATTTGTCCATGTCTTGGCTGATCTGTTTCGTCAGATGGCTGCAGACTTGCTGTCATGTTAACCAGAAGAACAGTTTTATTCCGGATTGGAGATCACCATCCATACATGTCGGTCATATCCATGTGCTCATACAGATTTGCTCTTCGTTTTGTCGGGCGCATTCACAAATTTGTGAAAAGTGACTATTTGCTTCTTCGTGTTTGTTCGTTCGCATGGAACACTTCCGAACACACTGGACGCACTTGCATGAAATTTCATGTTTGATGATATTCGAGAATATGTCAAGAAAATCTAGATTTCATTAAGATCTGACAAGAATAACGGGTACTTCATACGAAGATGTATGTACATTGATGACAGTATCTCTCTGAATTCTTCTTAGAGTCAGAAATGCTTTAGACACGAGTTAAAGAGTAAATCAAAACACACATTTTATGTCCAGTAACTTTTTCTTTTTCGAAAATCGTGTCGATTATGAGATAATGTGGAAAAATGCTGTAAAGCCGGACAGAACGCAGAAGGCAATACGGCACATGCGCTTTGCATGCTGGATAACTAAGGCTACAAACACACTCAGAATATATAATACTTATTGCTTGTCTATAGCTACAGTGGTTTAACAAAAGATCCTCAATATTACGTTACACGCACATTGCCTGTTTCGTTTGTATCTACCTTCCGAAGCAACGCCTACAACATAAATTCGGGTTTTATTTTTGTAACGTCCTTGAATCATTTATCCAACAGCTTTCGTAGCAGAAACATTCTCCCGGCTTTTTCCTGAATATACTCAGGAGAAAAGAAGAGCGTGTATGGACTAATTTTCAGAAAGTAAAAATATTGTTAACTGATTCTCTTACAGTCGAAGCTGACATAGAAGTCGCGATATTGCCACATATGTCCGTAACGATTTATCCCTGCTTAGTAACTCTTCGTGAGGACAATTCAATTGACCTAAAAATATAAAATCTACAACAACAACAACTACTACCACTACCAGTACTACCACCACCACTACTACTTCTGGTACCACTACTACCACCACTTCTACTGCTACTGCTACTACTACTTCTGCTACTACTGTCACCATAGTTACTCTTAATACTACCATTACTACCACCACTTCTACTGTTACTACTACTACTGTTACTACTACTACTACTACTACTACTACTACTACTACTACTACCACCACCACCACCACCACTACCACCACCACTACCAGTACTACCACCACCACTACCACCACCACTACCAGTACTACCACCACCACTACTACTTCTAGTACCACTACTACTACCACTTCTACTACTACTGCGACTACTACTTCTGCTACTACTGTCACCACAATTATTATTAATACTACCATTACTACCACCACTTCTATTACTACTACTACTACTACTACTACTACTACTACTACTACCACTACTACCACACCAAAAATAAAAACTACTACTACTGCTATTATTTCTACTACTACTTCTACTACCACAACAAAAATAAAACTACTACTACTACTACTACTACTACTACTACTACTACTACTACTACTACTACTACTACTACCACCACCACCACCACCACCACCACCACTGCTACTACCACAACAAAAATAAAAACTACTACTACTACTAATACCACCACCACAACAAAAATAAAAACAACTACTACTTTTACTACTACTACTGCTACTATTACTACTACTACTACCACTGCTACTACCACAACAAAAATAAAAACAACAACAACTACTACTACTACTACAACTGCATGGCACAACAGCCCAAGATGGGGCCGTCGTCCCTTGTTTATATTCCCTCCACTTTTCCTGTCAAATTTTTTATACCGCGTACCTTCTTGGAATCTCCTCTGCTGCACCAGTCCATCTTCTTTTAGTTTTGCCTACAAGTCTTCTGCTGCCGATTTTATTGTGTAATATCTTCCTTGGTGTGCATTTACTACCTATACTCCGAAAATATATCCAGGCCGCGCTAGCCTTTCATCTTTGCAACAGCTGGTAGTCCCGTACATGGCTGATCATATAATTTGTACAAGACGTTATTATCTCTTATTCTTCATCCATTTGATATATTCTTTTACTGCTTCCCATATTCCCCTCAGTACATTTCTTGCATACGAATCGATAGACATTTCAGATATTATATTGATATTCCAGCTCTTACTGCCATAATGTAATGCAGCCTTGCATAGTTCTGTTTTTGTAACCCGTTGTACATTTTTGCATTTAATCACTGGTGACAGTGATAAGTAAGTTTTATCTGCTAGTTTACTTCCTGCAGTTTCATGAAAACCGCCTTCATCCTTATCCTTTTGGATCCCAGATGGAGAAATTTCCCCACTATTTCGACTATAGCCCCATGAATAGTCACACCTCTAACTTATTCTCTAGGTCTGCGATTTTAAACAAATGTACATATTTCTATCTGACGCTATAGACCTGGATGTGATGAGTGTATCATCAGCATATGCCATGATCTGAGATGACTTATATGCTATTCTATACACTTCAGTGCTAAACTGAAAAGGTGTGTGGCCAGTCCGTGACCCTGCTTCAGCCCTCGTTCTGTGACAGTAGGTACACTATTGTTAACTTCGTTTTGAAGTTTGGTATGACATCAAGTATCTGTCATTGGAGCGTTTATCAACTTTACAGATTTGAATATCATTCCAAATGTCAATAAGGCGGACTCTAACGTCTCTCCTAGTATGCAATCATACGCCTGTCTAAAATCTGCAGATATCATGTACTAGATATCTATATAATATTTCCAACACACCTCCCTAATGTTTCTTGCTATAAATAAACTATGTATAGTAGATCTTACCGGTCGAAAACCAGCATGATTTTCTTCCAGTATCATTTCATAAAATAGTTCCAACCTTATTTTCAGAATTCCATTAAATTTTGTGTGATGTTAACAGTAGATATTAATACAAAATAATATATCACCCATCTCCTAGTAAGACGTATGACGCTTCTGTTTCAGTAATCTAATATGCTTTCTTGCTCTCAAGTCTTGCTCAGTATTTGATATACACAACTGAAAATCGTTTTCCTTCTCCTGGCCTTCATAATTCAGTTGGGATGGCTTTCCATGCATTCTTGGACCTTTCCTAAGACTGTTGGATCTATCTCACATTTCTCGCTCCTCTGATCTAATCCTTCTGGAATTACTGAATTCTGATTTTGGGTCAATTAACTGTCGGAAATAGTCCTTCCATTTTTCCGAAATATAATTCCTTCCCTAATTATTTTTCTCTTACTCCGAACAAGATCTCTTCTGGGGTTATAGTCCTCTCTCAAGAATTTAACTTCCATAGAAGTTGTGTGATATGTTAGTTTCAAAATCTTCTCCATTTGAAGTAGGTGGCTGCTAAAAAATTCACGGTATTTTATTTCATATTTTATCGGCTACTCTCCTTATTTCTTTATATGGTTCTTGTTTATTTCTAGTTGCTGTTTCTATTAATTCCCCATTTTTCTTGTTTTTGAACTCTGTGGCTTGCCTGATAGTCCTTCTCCATTTCTTCTCGCGGAGGATATTTACTGTAGTACCCTAATGTACTGTCTCCTTGGCAGCTGTTAGAACCCTAGCCTGTCTTTCCTTCCACATTTCTTCAATGGGATTCTATAAACTTACGTGTATTGTTGGTTGAGGTTCTCGGTAATTTTACATTGCATGTCTTCTAACTATCCATTCTATTTGAGGAAAACTATATTAGGATTGGAATAGCTTATTCATTGCATTGACTCTATATTGTTGGTTTTACATCCATATTTAACCTGGACAAGATAGTGGTCAGAGTCAGTTCTGGCACTTTGAAATGAGCTTTATAAACTGATTATCTATTAGGATATGGCCGATCTGATTAAAATTTTAGCTGTATGCTGCCGTACAAGTTCTTTTGAAGGTACGCTTAGGAGGAAAATGTGTTGGGCTTATTACAATATTTTTTACTGGCTGAGAAGTCAGTCTCTGCTTGCTATCATCTGATGTACCATGCACCTGCAGTTCTTCTACTTTCCATTTCTTTTCAAAATTTCGCATTCAGATCACATAACATCAAATTCGTGTTACTGGTTCGTGCCGAATTGTAGACTCTTTCCAGTTGTTGATAAAACTCTTCGTCTACCTCATCTTCCTTATCATCCGTAGTAGCGACATTAATCAGCGTCTATTTAAGAGCTTTGTCTTAATTATAAAGGCACACATTATCTCGACGCAGTGGCGCAGTTGGTTGAGGCACTGCGCTACAAGCCGGAGGGTCGCAGGTTCGATTCCCGATGGTGCCATTAAAATTTTTCATTGACATAATTCTTCCGCCCGCACTATGGCCCTGGGGTCGACTCAGCCTCTAACAGAAATGAGTACCAGAAATGTTTCCTGGGTTGTAAAGGCGGCCGTTGCGTAGGGCTGACAACCTTACATCTTCTTGTGCTGAATGTCTTTAAATCTGGGAGCCTCCGCCTCCTGGAACCCTCAGGGTCTGTCCAGGCCTGTAATGGAATTGCTTTACGTTTTTGCTTTTACAGATTATATCGTTGATTGATTTAAAATCCAGAACGCCATTTTTCAACTGTTTCTCCGTCACAAAGGTTATATGAAATTTTCTGTCTCCCCCCATTCTTTGCACTGTAGCAAATAGTATTAGTCTTTAAAACTCTTATGTCATTTCCTACCCACCTTATCTCTTGTAGATATGTATTTTAATTGCATATTTAATAAGGTGTTATGGGACATTTTCCCTCCAGGTATGTTCAGTGTTCTGACATTCCATGTGACAAAATCATGCCCCCATTCTGTTTCCTAGATCCTTTCCTTTTGAGTTTCTTTTCTGAGGCTTTACTTGAGGTTTCTTTACACGGGATGTTTTACGGAAAGAGTTTTTCAGCCCCTAGCCCAACCAGGAGGACCAGGTCTCAGTAATTATGAACCCCGGAGACAGGTGGTCCAGTTGTACTCCTCCGCATTGGGTAGCTCGGCACTTCGGAAGCGCCACATTCCTTACAATAACTGTGAGCCCCTCAGGGGAAAATTTAGGATTACGTATATATAACTCAACATTCTTTTCTTCAGTATTCTTGTTTGTCGCTGTCACAAGTAATTTTATTCTCTTCCGTGATCTAAAAATATTTCCAAAATTCATCCTCTAATTACCCAACCCGAAATGAGCCAGATAGGCTATTTTGCTGTATCCACTATGTGCTTCTTCTATTACTCCTACTAATTCACCGTAGTTAGTAACACTCCTGTGCTAAGAGCACGCTCAGTTTTAAATACAGCATCCGACATGTGATCCATCTTCAAACGTGCAACACACAGTCTTCCTCATGCATTATGCAGTGAAAGCTACACAAAGAGAGCTGTCAAAGTCACACTTTTCTTTAACACTCTTCTGTTAACCGTCACAGCTCTGTCGCTGTCACTAAAAACCTACCCATTTTCTCCCAAGGCAGTTGGTATTAGCAGTCAGTTCAGAAAAATAAACTTCCTCAGCTGGTATCCTTGTTGTCGTGTATACGCCAAATCATCATGTAAAAGCCCTCAATAACACTTCGAATAAATACAGCAAACTACTAATTCATTTAACACCCATTACATGCAACTGACAGTTCCACACAATATTTACATAAGTCTTTAAGCTCACATTATACATTAAACATTCATAACCAAGTCATTTACACTACCAGCCACTGCGTTTGCGGAGAGATAGATACCTTCCAGAAGTTACTGTTGCCAGAGCAATGTCTTCTAAATCCCAACACAACTCACCACCTTGAATGTTATCAGTAGTTTTGCAATCACTACTGTGCACGAGCCGATAATATGCGAGCCGATAATAACATAAGTAGGGGATTTCACTGCATAACAAATATTTTGAACTTCTTGAGCTCAAGACGAGAAGCATTTATGGGAATCGCAGTGAGAAGGAGTGGGACGCAAGGTGACGTGCAGCACAGCGTGTTTGAGACCAGTGAGGTATATGGCAGTGCGATTTTTGAAGCAAGTACGTAAATTTTAACGAATATCATCCCGCTGTTTTGTTAACAGTCCAAAGATTAAATAAACATCTGTCAAACACAACTAAATTATATTTGTTATATAGAACTAAATGTTTAGACCTACCTGTCATCCTCAGGTTCACAACTGGTCTGTAAAACATAGGAGGGTGGTCTGAAAAGTTCTCGGCCTAACAATAAAAAACGAATTATAATTTCAAATTTATTTTTATTTTTCAACATAATCTTCCTTAAGACTAATACATTTATTTCAGCGATGCTCCAGCGCCATCATCCCGTCCCTGTAGTGGTTCTTCGTAACATTTGCAAAATACCCCTCTGCAGCTGCAATCGCCTCTTGATTCGAAGAAAAACGCTGACCAGCGAGAAAGGGTTTGAGTTTTGGAAGAGAAAGAAGTAAGAGGGAGCCAAATCTGGGGAATAGGGTAGATGTCCCAACAATTCATAGTGCAGATCCCTTAATTTTCCCATTGCCAAAACACTTTTGTGGGCGGGTGCATTGTCCTGATGAAAGATGATATTTTTCTTTTGCAAACCGGGTCTTTTCTCAAGAATTTTTTCGTCTAGTCTGGTTAAAAGATTGGAATAATATTCCCCGGTTATTGTTTTACCCTTTTCAAGATAATCAATAAACAAAATGCCTTCAGCATCCCAAAACACCGATGCCATGAACTTTCCTGCTGATGGAACCAATCTTCTCTTCTTTGGCGCTGAACAACCGGCTTCTGTCCACCGTTCTGACTGCTGTTTGGATTCTGGTGTGTAATGGTGAATCCAAGTCTCATCCATAGTAATAAACTGACGCATAATATCAGTTTTATTTTTGTTAAAACACTGCAAGCACTGTTCAGAGATTTTCGTGCGAGTGCGTTTTTGATCTGCTGTGAGTAAGCGCGGCACCCATCTTGCGCAAGGCTTTTTCATGCCCAATTCTTCAAGCAAATTATATCCTACACGTTCTTTTGAAATGCCTATAGTCTCAGCAGTTTCACACACTTTCATCCGACAGTCATCCAGTAGCATATCGTACACTTGTTCAACGATTTCTGGTGTTGTGGCATTTTTGGGCGTCCTTCACGTGGATCATCTTCAAAGCTGGTACGGCCACGTTTAAACTCGGCAGCCCATTTCTTAATTGTTGAAAACGAAGGATAAGAGTCCCCATAAATTTTTATGAACTTCAAATGAATTTCATTTGGCGTTAAACCTTCTTTTACAAAGAATTTTATAACCGCACGATACTCAATTGTATCCGTTTTAAGGGATACAGACAACACTCCTGCTTCAGACAGCTGTATAAAACAAACTACTTGATAGAATGACTTGCAATTTCTCATGGATGCTTATGACAGATGTACCAACTTAGGAAAAAAAATCTTGCCGATATTATTGCCATCTATGGTCGAGGCTGAGAATGTTTCAGACCACCCATGTACTGAGGAAGAAATACATATTAAGCAACTGCATAAAAAGCAATTATAATTATTAATATTATTAAAAAATTTTAATGTCATAAACAGGATGATATGTGTGTGTGTGTGTGTGTGTGTGTGTGTGTGTATGTGTGTGGATAAGTGAAATAAGTTAGGTAGACAATATTCGTATCATTTGTGATAGAATCTTCATCTACACATGTTGTTCCTGTTTATGAAATTAAAATTTTTTAATAATTTTAAATAATGGTAATTGAGATTTAAGGACTTGCATATCGTATACATTTTTCTTCATATGTTTAAAAATGAATTGTGACCCTAAGGATGACCTGAGTTTGGTCGAAACATGTAGTTATATATAATAAATAGGATTTAGTCGTGTTTGGGCAGATATTTATTTAATTTTGTTTACATAGAACGTAAATTTTGAAGATGAGCGCTGAAATAATATCAAGTTACAGAGCTGTTGTCCAGAACTACAAAACATGTTTCAATTTTCAACTTTAATAAATTCAGGCTAGTAAATATGTATATTTCCTCCTTCATATTTGTACCATATATAATTAAGTCAATCGTATCAAGTTCCTTATTTAGAAGCTAATGCTTGATAAAAAGATGGAGAATTTTTGCACCTTTTTCTAAATCTCACATTTATAAAATTGAGCCACTCAAGGTTACTGTGAGTCAGTTCAACAAGTTCCACGACCTCATATCACATTCCCTTCATTAGTCAGCCAATGAAGCATATGTTAGCTCAGTTCCACAAGCTTCACACACTCATATCATTATCCATTTACGAGTCAGCCACTGCAAAGCATGGTATGTCAGTTCCAAAAGCCCCACACCCTCATGTCACATTCCCTTCACAAGTCAGCCAATAGTACCTATGGTGAGTCAGTTCAACCAGTTCCACAAACGCATATCACATTCCCCTCACTAGTCAGCCACTGGAACCTATAGTGAGTCATTCCCAGTAGCTCCACACCTCTTATCTCATTCCTGTACGATCCACTGAATATCTTCATCTGACCCCTGTGATCTACCGACTAAAACTTTTATAGAAGGCCGCAACGTTCTTTTCAAAAATACAAAACCTGAAATCACTCCTGACGGTAATATTGACATGTTTCTCTCTGTATTCCAGGAAGCCTATGCCGAATGATTCTGCTTGGCCGACCTACACGAAGGAACACCCAAAATACTATATACTGAACGCAGAGAAGTCTGGCACAGGCAAGGGTCCACGAACCACAGCTTGTGCGTTCTGGAACGACTTCCTTCCGAGGCTTAAGAACCAACCAGGTGCGTCACTGCAGTGTAGGACAGACTTACAGGAAGTCCATATTACGTAATTATGTTCATCCCTAGGTCGCCTACTCAGTTATTTCCATCAACTATTCTTAGTACCACTAATCCTCATGTCTTACAGGAAGGATGTGAGATTACTAAATGTGTACCGTTCTTGTCAGTGTTCCTGTAAAATATATTGGCAACGTGTCTGTCTTCAGATATCTTAAAGGAGAAAAACGCATATAGCCGTTAGTAAGGAGAACATTCTAGATTCTCCAGGAAAATTTGTACAGTTCACAGTTAATATTACAGCAGTCGCGCTGCTTTCCACATATTCTCCGGCATATTTCTGGCACGTATCGTACTGTGACATGCAATCTGACATTCGATGCTGACAGAACATCATGACCTGTTTTATCAACCGTGACACCACTTCTGTTTCCATCTCGCGATTATCTTTAAACTTACAGCAGCCGAAGTCTGCGTCAAACCTGAAAACAGAGAAATCTTTCGCTGCCAGATCAGGACACTAAGCAATGAGTTCCGAGATTTCCTTCAAGAAAAGCTGCAAGTATTATAAAGTGTGGCCTAGGGTTATCATGCAGGAGCAGACAAGAAGTACTGAGTAGTCCAGTAGAAATGACCGCTAGTAAATTTCCAGTGTTGAACAATATGCAGCTCAATGATAGTTGTACATTTATCCCTGAAATCTGCCAAAAAATTGTGTCTATGGTCGAAAATCGCGATGACCACTCCATTGCAATCAAACTGCAGTCTAATGATTGCGTGGACCCAGAAGTTTCGATTCCAAGCTGGCACGCATTGTTGACACAGCAGGCTGATGAAGCTCCCTCGCCTCCTGTGAAAATTTTGCCAGAATATTGTTGATTGTTGATACAGTATCATTGCTTGAATTACAGGACACAAGCGATGATTTATGTTTTGTCTTCAGACAGCCCGAGTACACATCCTTAGTGGAATTCCTGAATGGTGTTGACAAATATTCATTTCAAAATTCAATACAAAAACATTCCCATTGACGCAAGGTTCATTTCCGAAGAATGTCTCGCCCCTTGTACTGCGTGCCGTTCCTGGGGCTGCCACTTCTGTCACCTTCCGCCCCATTTACTTTCCCGGCTCAAAACTGGACGCACATATTGCTGTATTCTGGTGCCTCGTTACACCTTCTCCATAGACTTTCAACAACTGGTGCTGAGTTTCTGTTACGAAGACATTTCTTGCAGTAAGGAATCAATAACAACACTAACCCCATATCTGGACCACTGTTTCAGCCGAATCAACATTCATAGCTGCCAACAGTGGTGACAGACTCCCCTAGTATAGTCACAGTCAGTCTTGGTTCGTTAGTTACAGTATTAGAGCCATGTAAACTTATTTTCTGACCACTTTTTATTTATGTCAAGAGAACAAGAGAGACTCCAGGTCATACTGCTCCTTCGTGTTTGATAGGCCTTGCGCGGTAACCACTTATGCTTGTGAAATTTCCTTGTTTCTTTCACTCAGACTTTTACAAATTGCACCATGTCTAGTGCCTGCAACATCTGTTCTTTTTCATTATACAGTAATCATCCAGTCACTACGCACCACATGAAAGGAGTTATTATCAGCGTCGTCAAATATATTAAGTACATAAAGTAAGAAATAGGCATTATTGATGTATGACAATTGAACATTGGAAAGGGATTTGATCCTGATTTAATATTGACCACAGTGTATAAAATGTATACCATACACACCGTAGGGAAATTTTAATGTACTGAATTACTCTGCTCTTGCACATGCTGTAAAAGTGGTAAATAATAAAGTGAGAATAACGAATTCTGTATCTTTTAAAATCTAAGGAGAAGAACTGAGGAAATAGCCTCTCCGAAGTGCAATATCCCAAAAAATAGTGTCCGAAACTAAACATAGCACTTTCAAGGTACGCACTTCCTTTTGAGGCACTGATTTCTCTAATCACGACACATGTAAAATTCTACTTACTGAAATATTTAGGTCCTAAGTCTTTGTTCCGGAAAGTAAATTACGTATTTTCCATGTTTTAAAACCGTTCTTAGAATAGGGCAGGGCGAAAAATAGGAAGAGCGAATTAATACTAAATCGGGTGTAACTAGAGTTCTCAGTCTGTGCAGACTGCGGACCTCTTCGTACCAGGCAAAAACTTGTACCTCTTACTTATGTCATTGAAAAATCCGGTCTTTGATGTTAGATTGCACTTTGCCATGTCTGTGTACGACATCGCTATATTTAGGCACATTGCTGTCAGTAGTCGAGTTCACATTTCACATCGGTTAGCTATTTATGAAAAACACACATGATGGTCCCAGCGGACTCAGAGGAATTAATGGAACATTATTTATGTTTTTTTTTATTTTGGCGCGACAGCCCTCAGTGGGCCATGGCCTCCTCATTCGCGAGGTTTCTAGATCACACACAACGACGCACCACGGTCGGTAGGACTCCTCTGGACGAGTGATCAGCTCGTCGCAGAGACCTCTACCTGACAACACACA
>Ga0268261_10003560_pt1 | contig 11489 bp, 14 predicted proteins | sample TergutNc150P1_FD_190353 | JGI IMG/M metagenome (GOLD analysis project Ga0268261, IMG submission 190353) | Nasutitermes corniger P1 segment gut microbial community from laboratory colony in Florida, USA - Nc150 P1 (SPAdes) (version 2) | ecosystem: Host-associated > Arthropoda: Insects >... | reverse complement strand
TATTCAGTAGAAGAATTTGTAGCCCTGTAACTGTGTTACTCGATCAGCTGAATACTAAGTAAGCTTTCTGCACTACAGGTATTCAGCTCTGATATCATTTGTAATATGTTATAGTATGCTGTTAATAACCTATCTTTCTTTATGTGTATTCCTAGCTATTGACGAGTCTACTATCATATGTATGATTCATTCATTCATTAGTATTCTGCCCTTAGGCCGGTTTAGCAGGAACCAGAAACCAGTCAGGCAAACGGTATGGCTCTGGAACACTGCATCCTGGGCAAGTTCTTAGGGGTAGGTTGCCATTGCTTTCCCCCGCCTTTAGATGTTCCCACTTTCCCTGCTAGATGCCTTCACATCCAGCGATGCGAGAGACCTCCAGCAGCGGAAGGTGGAACTCTTCGTGGGCGAGAAATTTTCCAACAAATTTTGTCTAGAATTTGACTTCCACATAATTCTAGAGATCTTTTACATGCCGCAAATCTGTGACATGGGACAGACGGCTTTACTTCCCCTCCGAAGGAAGGAGTGCTGAGGATTTTTTTGCCCCTAAAAATCCGAAGGCTTCGGCCGGGTTTGAACCCGCCAGCACACTACCTCTAGACCACCGAAGCTGATATGTATGATATTAAGACTAATAAATAAACGAAATTAAACTAAACTAATGAAGAAAACCTGCTTTAAATTACTTTATTCTTTAATATTGTGTCCTATGAAGAAAAGATATGTGCAAGGTTGATAAAAGTGTGATTTAGGGCTTATTAGTGATACCATTCTCAAGAAAAAGTATAACAGAAAAATGTAAGATATTAAATGATGGATGAACCTGCTCCTTTTACCTAATGTGAAGGTTATACACAAGGACAATAAGAGAGGAGAATTGTATTGTAAATGAACAAAATATATCAGGTAAGAATTATGGATTTCTCTCTATCACAGATAGTGAAAGAGTTGTGTGTGATCACATTTACATTTTTACTTATTATCAATATCATCATCATTGTCATCTTATGTTACTGTAGCCACCTAGAACAAGTCAGGATGATTAACTTTTTAATTTCTTGGAAGGGGGGAGGGTTAAAATTAAGGCAGTCTCTACCCTTTTGCATGATCTGATCTCTAGATCAGGATTCACTACTGATAAAAGAGGCAAAATTATAGTTCTGTATATTTTAATCTTTAGATTTTTGGATAGATGGGGAAGGCAGAAAATTCTAGACTGAATGGTAGCAGGTACTTCCTGACTTCAGTCTGCTTTTAATTTCTTCATGAACATAATTTTGATTTAGTAGTGCTGGCTGATCTCTCACAGACAGTTTCTTTTGTGTCAGACTCATGTGCAGCACTGTGGTGTGGGCCTCCTTTCATTTTGCACTTATTGTTCCATTACTTGCAAGAGATGTGTAATTCATATGGGTATATGTAGACGTATTCTCACTTTTATTCTTCCTACTGTAATTTTCTAATACTTATATTGTACCTTTAGTGGTTATTCAACCATTATAACCAAATGTAAGTCAGTATTGAAACTTCTTGTAACACCCTTTAGAATTTCTTATGTCATTCCAGTTGTTTCTCTGATAGTGTGGAGTTGCTTTTTTATTTATTGCCATTTATATTTCCAGGTATCAAAATAGTTATGATTTCAGCAGTGGTTTTAAGTGCTGTAGGTATACTTCTCACGGGACTGCTGCTGTATGGAGCCCACAATGTAAGTTCAGAAAATAACAGGATGGATTATGTGTACATAAAAGTTATACAGTATGTTTTAATTTAAGAGAGACTGAAACATAGTAATGGCCAAAGAGGTTAAAATACAGTCATTTAGCACATTCATCCAAAACAGTACAGGTGATAAATAAATTCATCCTAAAATTAAAATTCCCCATGTCAGTTACATCTGATTATTTTTAAGTACCTATACAATGTGATGAGCTTAATATTTATGTGCTCAAATGTTAAGTAGAAGCCAAATTTATAACAAAGTTCTTGTTTAAAATATGGATTTATGTGATAAAATATTACAAATTATGTGATAATTTTTTAACTTCATCTGCTGTATTATATGAATTCAAAATTGGTCTCATATCCTAAGGGTGAAATGTGGGTCCTTGGATTGAGGTTGCTGGAGAACAGGATGCTGAGGTGAATATTTGGACATAAAAGAGAATAAGTAACACGAAATTTGGGGAAAAAAAAAAAAGCATTCTGATGCGCTTCAGAATTTAAACTCTTCATCAAATATTACTGGGGTAATCAAATCAAGGAGGATTATATGGGTGGAGAACTAGTATTGTTCTGTCATCCACACAATATGAAATAACCACACACCACCATGTAGTGGTTTTAGAACTTGTCTGTGATAGTGGTGTGCACCAGAAAAGTGGGAAATGTTTCATGTTGCTTCTTACACGAAAGCTTATTTCTCACTGTAAGGGGCAATCAGAGACAGTTTTTTGAGAACATAGTGTTGGGAATAGATGAATTGATCATACATTCTCTAATAGTGATGTATCACCTTCACCTGTTGTTATGTCGCATACAGTTATATCAGAAAATGGCCTTGTTTGGTGAACTGGAAATTTTGGGCAGGAAATGTAATGGCCTCTTTCAAAGTAAACAAATTTCTGAAAGAATGAAACCTCAGTCATTATTTTCATTGTCCTGGCTGAGATTCAAACTGGCCACCTTAACAATTCAAGTCACAAGCATTACTGTTTGAGCCAACTTGATCATTATAAGAGGCGAGGAGTATATGCTGTTGAGGGATGATATAATCCAGACAAACTTATACAACAAGGGCTTCCTAATTTATATTATTTGTGAAAACATGGTTTTAAGAAACTTCATAACTTTGAGGGTAGAAACCTCATGGAAAAGTGAGCATTATGAGAAAATATGTTGAAAGTGAAATGTATGTGTGATATGGACTGAAGCACTGGCGCAAAATCCGGTACTCTGACTATGCAAGAGCAAGAACATTTTTTTTTCAGTTACATAACTGCCAACTGTCTAAAGAAAACACTATGCTGTTTGTGTGTCTGTGTGTGTACATGTGTGTGTGTGTGTGTGTTTATGTGTGTGCGTGCATGTGTGTGTATATGTGTGTGTATGTATAAATAAGTTTACAAGGCACATAGTTTGCTTCTGTTTATATTTGACTCAAATAGAAACAGTGCATATTTAATTGTACTTCCATCGAACTACTTCTGCATGTAGTCCCTGCTGGAGTTTTTCTATTGCCTGTTGACCAAACATCATGTCAAGTGTCATGAGTTATGGTATCAGAACTGTTTCCCACTTCACAGTCATCTTTAATCCTTCTTTGCTGGTCATTGCACACTGTATGGTCTTTAATTGCTTACATGTCACTGGCCTTTATGCACCATAATGAAAGAGGGCATTTTAGGTTAATTTAAATTTACAACACCCCATCCTGGGCAAACGAAATTGAAACCCCATTGTCACTGAAGGGTTAAATTTGTGTCCACCAAGACTTTACTTCAATCCAGGAACAGATGAAAATCACTGGATGACAAATTCTCCTGATACAATCGCAGTTACTATAGATTCTGTAGTTATGAAAGTGTACAGCATGTAAACTAATTATTTTATCAATTACTGTGAATACCTTTATCCTGTCATCCGTTGTGTCTTTTCATAGTTGTCCCTTCAAGGCTTCCTCCCCTTTTAAGGACCTACAGTACCCATTTGCCAGCCAAGGACCCTGGCTATTGATTGGCCAGTCCCTCCTCCTTCTTGACCAGTTTTAATTGGTAATTGTGTAACCAGACTACACAATACTGTAACACAGACGACATCTCGTGGTAAGTACCTATTTGGATCTCTGCTTTCATCACTCTGCACTTTATGAAACCTGTCAAAAGATAACATCTGGCAGTGAATTATATGTTTTAACCTTGAGAATAAAATGAGCAGAAGACCAGGAATTTTATTTAAAGAAAATTACAGAGAGATATAGATAGATTGGGGGATTGGGCGGAAGGAAATAAAATGAATATAAATACGAATAAAAGTAAGGCACTAAGCTTTACGAGAGCCCGGGTGAAGGAGCCGCTAAATTATTCCCTTGGGGACCAAAAGATTCCTGAAGCTAGCTGTTGCAAATATCTGGGAATGATGATACGATGTGATTTAAGCTGGGCTGATCAGGTAAATTACACGGTTCAAAAAGCCTGGAGGGCACTACATTTCGTAATGCGTATTGTAAAAAAGAGAAATAAAAATACGAAAAGCTTAACCTATACGTCACTGGTACGTCCCATTCTCGAATATGGGGCGGCGTGCTGGGATCCATACAGGGAATGTCAGATAAGTGCTTTAGACCGGGTACAAAATAAAGCTGCTGAACTTGCGCATCATTCGGGAGGCTCAGACTGGGAATCTTTGGCGCAGCGTAGGAAGATAGCACGCATGTGTGCGCTCTACAAAGCGTATACCGGTGAGAGGGCATGGAAAGCGATAGGAGATAGGTTAGAGGCACCAAGCTACTTAAGTAGGGTCGATCATTATTGGAAAATCAGAGCCAGAAAACAAAGAACAGATATCGGGAAATATTCTTTTGTGAATAGGACCGTTACTGACTGGAACAAGCTACCTGAAGGGGCGATAGGGACTTCCCCAAGGTAAAACGCATATTTTCAAAACGAGGGTTAGGAAAGTGTAAACCAGTGAGCGGAAGTAAAGGCGATAAAAAGTAAAAAGTGAAGGGAAGTGAGGTGAAGGGAAGGAAGTTGAAGGCATTATGAACATGTCTATGAGATCTTCCCGTTTCGGTGATGAAGCTTTTTCTAGGCGAAACTTGTGGTCTGGGACTACTTATCCTCAAGTGCCAGATTATCGGATGCAGGATAAAAGGACCCATGCTATATGATATATTACTGTGGCAGTGTGATGTACATGTGGAAGTGCTGCTGTTGCTTTACGGGTTTCCTTGCTCTTCCACTTGCTTCATATTTGACTGATATGTTTACAGGAGAAACCAGGTTTCATGCTGCCAGCTGTAATTGTTGGCATGATAGGCAATGTGATCATAGCTGCGGCTGTGATTTACGGCAGCATCGTGCTATTCCTCTCCAACTTCCTTCATGGTTTTATCTTCTTTTTGGTTGGCATCCTGATTGTCGGTAAGAAATGTGCATGCATGCATACACATTCACATACATACATACATACATACATACATACATACATACATACACACACATACATACATACATACATACATACATACATACATACATACATACATACATACATACATACATACATACATAAACACATACAAGTGAAATGGCAAAGGGAATGGAACAAAACAACAAAGTGAGAAATCACAAAGACGCAGTACGTACGTACGTACGTTCGTTCGTTAATTCATTCATTGGAATAGACAACTATGCGAAAACGTATGAACGCGCTAAGACGCACATATCAAAGGACGAGAAACAACGGAGACCCGCGAGAACAACACAAATGACAATGCTTAGAGGGGAAAGCAAAGTATGCAGCTACAATTAAAAAAATCACTTCATGGAAATCGTACTGCAACATGACGTCCTCTGCCAATCCATGAAACGAGGTATATAAGCTGGCGGCGGACAAAAGGAAAAGTAACACACAAATAACCACATTGCGGAAACCCAACGGAATACTAACAGCTGATATACGTGAAACCCTAAAGCACATGCTGGAGTACTTTACACCGGAAGATAAAAAAACTGATGATACTACCATAAACTCGTCAGAACACAAGCTCAAGATTCGGCGGACGCAGCTGATAACAAAGACTTCACCTTACAGAAAATCAGAAATGCAGTTGAAAGCGTGGGGAATAAAAAGCGCCAGAAGACGGGATAAACGGCGAGATATACGAAAGTGCTTTTGAAACCTTCCCCAGTTGTATAACAGCCATATACAATGGATGTCTAAAATGAGCAATTTCCCATTGAGGTGGAAAAGGGCAAGACTGATACCGATAACAAAGCCTGGAAAAGAAAACAGCGAAGACTTTTCTAAATATCGCCCAATAAGTCTCTTAAACATAGGAGGAAAAGTTCTGCAGAAAGCTCTAATAAATAGAATTAATCATCAGGTTTTTTTCCACGATCTCATGAATAACAATCAGTACGGCTTCACGCCCCACAGGGGCACCATAGACGAGGCGATTGCGTTAAAGGACTTTGTATAAAAAGGTCTAGTAGCAGGAGAAACTATAGTGTTAGTAAGCCTAGACGCCAAAGGTGCCTTCGATGCCACCTGGTGGCAAAGCATCCTAAATGACTTGAAAGCTTGTGGCTGCCCCAAAAATCTATATAACATAACCAAGAGCTATTTTGGCCAGCGAACCGCTGTCTTGTCAACCAACAGCATTAGAATGGAAAGAGAGGTAAGCAAAGGGTACCGCAAGGTTCCTGCTGCGGTCCGGGATTCTGGTACATCTTGTACAACTCTGCTGAACCTCAAATTCACAAAGTGAACCAAGGCCGTCGCGTTTACTGACGACTTAGTACTGGCTCTCAGAGGAAAAAGGTTCCTGCTGCGGTCCGGGATTCTGGTACATCTTGTACAACTCTCTGCTGAACCTCAAATTCACAAAGTGAACCAAGGCCGTCGCGTTTACTGACGACTTAGTACTGGCTGTCAGAGGAAAAAACAGCATGCGAAGCAGAACATTTTTCGAACTGGGAACTGAGAAAAATAACAGCATGGTCGAAGAGTAACAAGATCAGATTTAAGAAAGGGAAATCTAAAGTTGTTAATATCTAGGAGAAAGCGAAAAGAAACAAAAAAATACGGTTTATCTAAACAACAAAGCCATGGAACAAGTAAACACGATGAAATATTTAGGAATAATTATAGACAATAAATTCAAATTCAGTGAGCACATAAGATACGCAGCTGAAAAATGCACAAAATTAATTCACAGTTTATCCAAATCGGCCAAAATGTTCTGGGGACTCAAACATGGAGGGCTCAAGACTATATATAAAGCAGCGATACATACATATATATACATGCATGATATGATGACGGCAAAATGGCCGTCGATGTGTGTGAATGGATTGAGAACGCTCTCAATACAACAGTGAGCACGACGGAACGAAGTGGAAACATGAAAAAAGAATTGAATCAAACAATATTTGAAACCGCAAGTACTCTTAGAAATCTAATTGCCAAGTTGACGGATAGTAGAGATAGGAAATCTAGTGCAACCAGTGAATTAGAAGCCCGAGTTTCCAAACCGAAATTAGAGCTAGACGCCTGCAGAGGCAGGACCACAGAGGTACACGGAGCGCCATCTCGTACCAGAGGTCACGAGCCAGCTAGGATGACCGAGAAGTAGCACCATCCGCCGGCGGGGACGGGAAACTCTACTCGGAAGGCCTCGGTCGTGAGAACGACTTGAAAAGGTACAAACCCACCGTCAAACCGAAACAAAATCAATCACCGGAAACAATCAAGTGATGATTAAAATCCAAGGTAAACCATACTAAAAGTAAAGTGGGCTTCAACACCTTCAAATCGCTTTAAAATGGAAAAGTATTAATAGAAACAAATACCAAGGAAGAAATTGGGGTACTAGAACAGCATATCAAAGCAAAATGTGGGGTTATTTGGAAGCAAATATTCATAAATTAAGGAACCCAAGACTACTGATTTTTAATTTCCCAGAGGAGATTTCCACCGGTAATTTAGAGGACACTCTGATAGTGCAAAATCCCGACCTCAACTTGAAAAAGATATCAAGGTCAAATTCAGCTTCGTAACAAAGAAACAGATGCGGAACCTAGTAATGGAAGTGGGAGCCCATAGTAGAAATTTGTTGCTACAGCACAAGGCCGAACGTGGGTGGTTAATTGGTAAAATTAAGGACTACCTGGTTGCAAACAGATGTTCCAAATGTTCCAGATTTAACCATAGATTTTGCGAGTGCAGAGGAGAGGAAGCCTGCTTTCTCTGCGCAGGAAGCCACAAGCTGAAGGAATGTGCAGCATCTCCAACGGCATACAAATGCTTCACCTGCCAGACGCACAAGCACAACCAGCATAAAAACATCTGTGACAACCCCTCTTCACTGGACAAAAAGTGCTCTAGTCTACAAGCAATTCTGGAGAAGTACAGACAACACGGACTATTAAAATTGGGAGCTACCGTAACCTCAACACAAAACACTGCAATAGAACGTACAAAATGCAAATACAGATTAATTTGCAGCATTCTCAGCTAGCAACTGACAATCTGAGGAAAATAACTGAGGAGGACAGTACGGACATACTTTGTATCCAAGAACCATATACAATACAAAACAAAATTGCTGGCTTATCAAAAAACTACAAAACGTTTACTTCGGGGAAGGAAGAACTCGTGCAGCTATAGTAGTTACAAACAACCAAATAGATGCTTTATTAATTAAACAACTTTAGGATAAAGATATGGTTGTTTTGGAAGTAATACTTGGTAACGTCAAATTATTTTAGCCAGTATGTACTTTGATATCAGTCGGGAAATAGAAACTGACTTGTTTAAAATTGAGCACTATCATTACATGCCAAGCGAGCCGATGGTCTCATAGCAGCAGATAGCAATTCCAGATGCTCGTGGCAAGACACACGAACAAATAGAAGAGGTAGAATTCTAGAAGAATTCCTTATGAGCAAAGAGATGCACATATTGAACGAGGAGAGCGACTACACCACCTTCCGGAGTCGTCGTGGCACTAGCAACATCGATATAACAGTCATTAGTAACCAATTAACACTGTTTTGGAGTGGGAGATCAGCGAACAGGAAAGCTGCTCCGACCACATCATACGATAGGCTATATGTCAAAGTGCAGATCACAGGACAGCAATTGACGGCCAAGAATTGAGGTATATAGTTAAAAAGGATAATATAGAGAATTTCCAGCGAAACTTGATTCGGTCAGCGGCGAAGCTTTGCGAGATAAATAATGGAGGGCAGAAGAACTGGATAAAACACTTTGTACACGGGTGACGAACGAAATCGACATTGAAGTCAGTTGAGGAATTTCACGAAGTTATGGTTTTAGCATGCAGGGAATCATTCAGAACACGGCGCGTTTCAAAAAAGGCAATATCACATAAGACAGTTCCCTGGTGGACTGAGGAATTGACAATTATGGGGAAACGTTTAAACGCGCTAAGACGCAGATATCAAAGTACGAGGAACAACGGAGACCTGCGAGAACAACGCAGATCACAATACTTAGATGGGAAGGCAATGTATGCAGCTACAATTAAAAAAGAAAAAATTATTTCATGGAACGAGTACTGCAACATGACGTCCTCTATCAATCCATGGAACGAGGTATATAAGCTAGCGGCAGGTAAGAGGAAAAATAACACAAAAATAACCACATTGCGGAAACGCAACGGAATACTAACAGCTGATATACGTGACACCCTAAAGCACATGCTGGAATACTTTACACCGGAAGATAAAGAAACTGATGATACTGACTACTATAACCTCGTCAGAACACAAGCTCAAGATCCCGCGGACATAGCAAATGACAAAGACTTCACCTTACAGAAAATCAGGAATACAGTTGAAAGCGTGGGGAATAAAAACCCGCCAGGAGAAGACGGGATAACCGGCGAGATATACGAAAGTGCCTTTGAAACCTTCCCCGGTTATATAACAGCATATACAACGGGTGTCTTAAAAGAGGAATTTTCCCATTGAGGTGGAAAAGGGCAAGATTGATAACGGTAACAAAGCCTGGAAAAGAAAACAGCGAAGACGTCTCCAAGTATCGCCAAATAAGTCTTTTAAACTTAGGAGGAAAAGTTCTGCAGAAAGCTCTAATAAATAGAATTAATCGTCACGTTTTTTCTCACGATCTCATGAATAACAATCAGTACGGCTTCACGCCCCACAGGGGCACCATAGATGCGGCAATGGCGGTGAAGGACTTTGTAGAAAAAGGTCTAGTAGCAGGGGACGTTATAGTGTTAGTAAGCCTAGACGTCAAAGGTGCCTTCGATGTCGCCTGGTGGCAAAGCATCCTAAATGGGTTGAAAGTTTGTGGCTGCCCCAAAAATCTATTTAACCTAACCAACAGCTATTTTAGCCAGCGAACCGCTGTCTTGTCAATCAACAGCATTAGAATGGAAAGAGAGGTAATCAAAGTGTGGCCGCGAGGTTCCTGCTGCGGTCCGGGATTCTGAAACATCCTGTGCAACTCTGCTGAACCTCAAATTCACAAGGCGAACCAAAGCCGTCGCGCTTGCTGACGACTGAATACTGGCTGTCAGAGGAAAAAAACAGCTTGCGAAGCAGATGGTTGTTCGAACTTGGAACTGAGAAAAATAACAGCATGGTCGAAGAGTAACAAGATCAGATTTAATGAAGGGAAATCTAAAGTTATATTAATATCAAGGAGGAAACGTAAAGAAACAAAGAAATTGCGGTATACCTATACAACAAACCCCTGGAACGAGTAAACACGATTAAATATTTAGGAATAATTATAGACAATAAATTCAAATTCAGTGAGCACATAAGACACGCAGCTGAAAAATGCACAACATTAATTCACAGTTTATCCAAATCGGCCAAAATATCCTGGGGACTCAAACATGGAGCGCTCAAGACTATATATAAAGGAGCGATACTACCACTCTTACTATATGGAGCTCCAGTCTGGATCAAAGCGTTGCAGTATGAACACAACAGACTTAGAGTATATTAGAGTACAAAGACTTATAAATATTAGAATTGCCAAGGCATACCGTACAGTGTCGAACAAAGCCCTCTGCATATTGACAGGACTGATCCCCATTGACATAAAAATAGCGAAGGCATTTCAATTCTACCATCTTACCAAAGGCAGCAAAAAAGAGGAAACACTGGTTGATTGTGATATGGAAATTAAATATTAGCAGCACCCCGCAGAAACTATAAACTTTCTTACAGGAAACAATGAGGAAACAAGCACAATTCAAATATTGTAAGTATACATAAGTATATATATGTATACAAACAAACATACATACATACATACATACATACATACATACATACATTACATTGGAATGTAATGGAGAATGCCAATAAATATTTTAAAAAATACATATATACATACATACATACATACATACATACATACATGGGACTTCCAAGATGGCGGAGGACGGGGTGACACGGGACATCGAGGTAGCTCTCAACAAGATCGTAAACACAACTGAACAGAGTGGAAACATGCGAAAAGAACTGAAGAAGACGATATATGAAACGGTGAGTACCCTAATGAATTTATTTGTGACATTGAAAGTACAGCTAGAAGAGGGGAAAGCGAGAATGAGAGACTAGAAAGTGAACTCAGAGATACTAAAATAATACTGAACGAACGTAAGGTCAGCAATAAAGCCGACAGAGAGGCGGCCGGAGACCTCTAGCGACAGAGGGGCGGAACTCCCAACACCAGTCGGCGGACAGGTGCTGCAG
>Ga0268261_10003559_pt1 | contig 11490 bp, 5 predicted proteins | sample TergutNc150P1_FD_190353 | JGI IMG/M metagenome (GOLD analysis project Ga0268261, IMG submission 190353) | Nasutitermes corniger P1 segment gut microbial community from laboratory colony in Florida, USA - Nc150 P1 (SPAdes) (version 2) | ecosystem: Host-associated > Arthropoda: Insects > Digestive... | reverse complement strand
TCAGTTCTTACTAGACCAGTACTATCACAGCATTCCCTGGAGGGACTGTGGAAAACAGCAAGATGTATACAATGGTCTTTGTCTCAATTGAGATTTAGCCCAGCACCTCCCAAACACACGTCTGAAGAATATGCTCTTGAACTGCCTTGCTTGCTGACATGTTCATGTTTATTTCATTTTGCATAACTTTGAATAGTTAATTGTCAAAAATATCTTTAATATATCGGCTTCGGTGGTCTAGAGGTAGCGTGCTGGCCTTTGGTACCCAACTTTGCGGGTTCAAACCCTGCCGAAGTCGTCGGATTTTTAAGGGCGAAAAATCCTCAGCATGCCATCCTTCGGAGGGGAAGTAAAGCCGTCTGTCCCATGTCGCAGATTTGCGGCATGTAAAAGATCTCTAGAATTACGTGGAAGTCGAATTCTAGACGAAATTTGTCAGAACATTTCTCGCCCACGAAGAGTTCCACCTTCCGCTGCTAGGGGTCTCTCGCGTCGTTGGACGTGAACGTCTAAAGGCAGGGGAAAGCAATGGCAACCTACCCCTACGAATTTGCCCAGGATGGAGTGTGCCAGAGCCATACCAGTCGCCTGACTGGGTTCTGGTTCCTGCTAAAACCGGCCTAAGGGCTGAATACTAATGAATGAATGAATCTTTAATATCTGTTTGGGTAGGGTGTAATCTGTAATCATAAGGTTTGGATTTGTTCCTAGCATGCCTTCAAAAAATTAAATTTCCTGTGCACCATGCTTTATTACACCAATTCAGAACTGGATGTTTGTTCTGAATGTTCTTTTATGCCTGCTGCTAGGTTCTGATGGAGAAGGAAGCTGCCATTGCTGTTACCTCATTTGAGTTCTTAAAAAGTCTCAATCACCAGTTTTCTGCATGCTTCATTTGGTTTCAATATCCTGACCTTATCAGTTGCAACTGTCACCAATCCAGTGATGAAAATTGGCTCTAACACACCTATAGATTAGGTTACCTTTGCCTTAAGACAAAAAAAATCAGTTTCTAAAATACAGTGTGTTAAGGATAAACCTACTGATTGATAGCATCCAACCACCTGTGATCAGGGTTGAATAGACACACTTACCTGTTCATCTGTGACTAGTGCAAAATCAGAGTAAATGAATGCAAACATCTTTGTTTGCATTCATTGTTAGTATTCTCTCTCACCTCCTTACTTCTCCACAAATGTCAAACAGTAACTGATATATTGTATACATATTGTAGGCTTATCATGTAAGAGACAGTGTATAATATGCTGTGTGTGTTATGTAACTGTAGGTAGGCTGTTGTGGAGCAATTACAGTTGTGTGGATAGGTTTCATGATGTATATTGTGGACATTAGTTTGGTGAATAGAATTCTTTCCTGAATGAAGAACTGAGCAAACACTCGCTTATTTTATGATGCAGATGTGTCAAGAATTGTTTGAAAATGGTGGAGCTTGGATAACATAGCACAGTGACTAGGGAATGAGCTGGGAATTTTGGTTTGATTCCTGATAGGGACAAAAGATTTTCTTTCTTTCTCTTAAGCATTCAAACCTGTTCCAGGGCCTACCCAGCCTCCCATTCAGTTGGATTCAAAGGCTCTTTCCCTGGTGGTAAGGCTAATGATCTGTGAAGATGATGCCACCTCCTCTAATGCCATATGCTCTTGTGGCATACGCACAGACTTTTTTTTTTAATTTGTAAATGAACTGAGTCCTTCAGTCAGAACAATTTATAATATTATCTGTCACTGTATGTCAAGAATATAATTCATACTGAACTACTGATACATTCTGCATAGACTTTACTGATTAATATGAAGTAACTTATGTTTCTCAGTTAGTACAAATCTGATTTTAGACCAAGTAATATGTCAGTATTGCTTGACTTGGTTATGATAGCAGCTTCAAGTTCAATGGAAAAACATATCTGAGTCAAGATACAGTATGACTTGTGATGCCATTAATGTAACTGTTATTATAGCATGGTATTATGAATTCTGCCTCTTAGGAATTGGAACTAAAAGCTATGAAATGTTAACAAGTGGAATTTCATGTCAGAGTTTTAAGAACTCAGACACAGAAGAATGAGATCCCACTGCGGGTAGCCTTGTAAGACAAATCCGACAGTAAAAACATTCACTTGGAAAAGTGTATGACTGATATGTCACTTCTTTTTATCAAAACCACTGTAAGAGGTTGTATATGTAGCTCAGCTGGAGAAACAGAATTAATACAGGAACTTGCTGGGAAGCAGCTACTTGAGAAATAAAGGGGAAGAGAGAATAATATTAAAATGGATTTTGGCAGTGGTCGTTATGAGCGTTTCTGAACAGAACTGGCTCTGGACTGTGTGCAGTAACACTTATGCTAGTACCGCTGAATTAACCGTGTAAGATTTGAGGTTTTCACAGCAGTGACTTTGCGAATTCCTGTGTTCTAATGTGTGACACCATGTAGGCTGGGAGGCTGTTACCATCATTTTGGAGAAAAGTACTGCCCCCACCTTCATCAGAAATGTTGGTAAATTTCTGCCAGACTGTATACAGTCACACCTCAGAATACAGTAATCTTTCCTTGAACTATCTAGTTCTGTTACAAAACAGATACATGGGTGCATCAATATTATCATGTAATGTTTATTAGAATAGATTGATTTTTTTCAGTTTATTATTTATTATCTGAAGTTGCAAGTAGCTCAGACTATACAGCATCAAATTTTATCACTTCCCTGTCAGCAGTGGCACACTGTATGAACTTTTAATTCCTCATATGCTGCCAGCCTCAGTGCATGTTCACTTGTGAGTACGTTTAAGAGTATTACAAATTTAAAATCCTCCATCCTGGGCAGTTGTTGAAATGTAAAGCCAAGTGTCACTGAAGGTTTAAAATGACCAGTGGATAACAAGTTGGAAAGGGTGCAGAAGGATCAGGTGAATGATTAATTTGAGGTACTGTCATCATGTTTGCCCATAAAGACTGATGAAAACCATGGAAAACATAAGCCAGGGTAGCTGATCTCCAGTAGAGATTTGAACCTCAGACCTCCTGAATACTAAGCATGTGTGCTACCCACGCAACTGTGATATTCAGTCTATTACAGTACCCATATTTAGAGTGACAGAGATGTGTTTCTTGTCACGTGGTCTGTGTTCAAGTGTTTACATTTATCAAGACTGCACAATTTATTCCCAACATAAAATATTTGCACTTTTTTTTAATGGGCCTGAGGATTGCAGCACAGCTGGTGGTGTTGGTCTGAATGCAGCAACAATGTCACCTACTCTACGCGGTTTAGTCTAGTAACACTAAAAACTCCCTGAATGTAGTGTATGCACAAAGAGGATTTATTCAACTCTGTGTAGAAAGTGGTACATCCACATAATCCACAACCATGTATCCAGTCAAAACAGCGACACACAAATGCTTTCTCTTCAAGATGTTAAATGCAGCACGTACTCCAGTTCTAGCACATGGTCTACCAAGTCACCGTCCTGTGCAGTCCTTTCATTAAGCTTTCTGCAGTTTGAGGAAACCAGATGTGTTAGAAAAGTATTTGGCATTAGCTTCATTCACTTTCTTCTCAGCAGCTTGTGGGTTAACAATTTCCAATCCTTGTAGAGGAGTGAATGCCACACTGGATGCTGTTCCAGAAACTTGTTTCTTCACTGTTGTACTGCCACCCCAAACTTGCTGCTGTTTTTGCAGATTTTTCTGAAGAGTCTTTGAAATGCGGACCTATTAGGGGGGAAAAAAAGTGTTATAAGCAGTGGTATGAGGCAAGCAGTAACAACATAACCTCCATAAAACCTCTCAGTCATTTTTAAGTCATTTAACCCTTTACCACATTTAACATAGCACAATGTCATACAATTAAATATCCCTTGCTATATGCTTAACAAACTAGACATAGCATAAGATTGGGAATTCAAATTAACCGGTAACCATAATGCAGGTTCCTTAGTTCAGCTCACCCATATCAATGATTGTTACACAGGCTGTTTCACACGAAGGAAGGCAGAGCAGCAGTTACCACTATTTAAATCTGCCACAAGACAGGGTCCATGCCTTTCAGATTAATGCAGTGAAGTTAATATTAGGTTTTAACACACCATGTTGAAAGAAGGTGCTTGAAATGTTAGTCCACTGCACTGCATTTAATGTTATGTTTTAATCACCACATTCAAACATGGTGCCCCACGTGGTGTCCTCTGGCCCACAGACACGTGACAAACATGCTGTTCGTAGTACACCAAAGTTCTGCTGGTGAAATTGTATCACTATACTCTGAATGCTTTTTTTCAGAACACCTTCAGTGCAAGAATTATTACTACACATTCCAACCTGTAAATGCCTGACAAGTAAAATTCATATACAAATTCAGATCCAGCAAATAAAGAAATGCAGTCCCCTGCTTATTAATCTGTAACCAAGAACACCCTGTAAACAATGCAGAGAATTTAATTAAAAATCATACTATCATTGCACAAACGGTGTCAGAATGTGTACGTAATATCAGTGTGAATTTGAGGTCTCAGGAAGAAAAATGTGCCCAATAATTCTTGCTCGTTTCTTTACTTGTGGGGCGTGTAAATGGATAACATATATAATAATACCCTTAATGTCATGAGGATATGAGTTTGAATTGAATGATATCTTGCGTTATGATGGTAGGATCTTTAATAAAAGGTAAAGGTAAATTTGTCCCAGTCCACATCATAAAGTCACATATGGAGAGTAGAAGTACAGTGCCACTCATTCTTAATCTTGGAACTAGGTGGAGGTTTTGTCAGCTTCACACCTGGACTGCTTCACTGGCAGGAAATCACCCCAGTACCCATTAAATAGGAGGCTGGGTAAACCCCAGAGCCAGTCTGGTCAGTTTTGGAGAACGGAAAATCTCTTACTCCCACCAGGATTCAAACCCTAGACCATCCAGCCCACAGCCAGTTGCTATACTGACTAAACTATCCTGTATCTGTAAGCTGTCAATGTGTTTGGTATAAGCACACATCAGCAAACCTTCATCTGAATTTCTGACACTTCTTGTAGGATCTGTATTTAGCACATACATATATTGTACAAGAAAACGTAACGTTCCAATCATATTCCCACTGTGACTCACAACTGACAAGAACAACCTCTCCGTAACAACATGGGTGCCGTCAGGTCAGTGAGGCTGACCAGTTCGTTCTGCAAGCAAGCTGACAAGAAGTGACCAATGATATGGGCCAGTTGGATTAAGGACTCTATAGGATGGTTGTGGGACATTGCCCATTCAGGCAGTTGTAGTTACTTGGACACTGAAACATGGCTGGAATAGAGCTGAAAAAGTTTATTTGTGGTTTATTTACCAAAGCTGTCACTAGCTCAGACTGTAAGTGTGAGTGGTAGGATTATCACTGAATATGGAACTGCAAAGAATGTTTCAAAGAAATCATGGCCTAGTTTGAGGTAGTATTACATCACTCTTCTTTAACCCTTATCCTGCCAATGTGGAGAATATGGTGAGCTCCTAATAATGCCAGCAAATGGCAGATGGGATTTAACTCGGCGTTTAAAGGGTTAAAGTGTGAGTGGGGGGGGGGGGGGGGGGGACCACACACCCACAGGGAAGCAAGCCCCCTGATTGTATTTTCTGAATATTAGAAATCTTACTGCTGAACTCTTGGTCAGGCATGACGAACACATGCATACGCATTGCTATATAAATCCTGCTACAGCCTCTGTACAAACAAAAGTGTTTATCAAAGAAAGCAGGCATCACATATGACTTCACAGAACTTCTGGTTCTTATGAAAAGCCAGATCTTTTGATCCCAGACAACTGATGTTAATTCTTCTGTATCAGCTGATCATCTGCAGGCTTAGTTCTCAGAACCTAGTTAATTTCCTGTATATCTGATGCACCCCTAACACCACCCTTGGTACATCTAACTGAAGCCCCACAAACTGTCTGAACTGTTTACGCCACAAGAAAAAATTACCTAGATCAACCCCCCTCTGCACCTCTGTCAAGTTATTACAATTCCTATACCAGCATATTTCCTGCAATATGCCGCAGTCTAGCCAGTCTGTTCTCACGGGTGTTGGTAAGGATAACATTTGATACTGACAAGCACTTTGGGTTCACTGGCATCAGACAGGGGGACTGGAGGGGGAATACAAGAGTAGGTAGAGAGTGTGGGCTTTGCAAGCTGTCATCCCTACTGCAGCTTGGCAAGTCCATGTATAATGAGCTAGGCTGTTGCCTTGAGATAAAGCCAAGACCACATGCCTTTGTTTTGTGTAGGGGAGGAGAGTACCCTTCGTTTTCAAAACTCTTGTTCTATTACTTGTCAGAGTTCAAAATAAGAAATGACAGCTAAACAGTTACAATTCTTCCACTGTGAGGGCATTGTTCATTTGAGACATTTAGATGGCTTGCTGTTAATGATATCCAGTAGCACCTTCACCTATTCTCTTTTGCTCAACCACTAGAAAGACAGTTATTCATTCTGAAACTGGTTGTTCAGTCAGGAGCTTAAATAATTAACACTACCAATTTACCAGTGAGAGCTCATTATTCTAAAACAACTGGAAAGCATCATCACTCTGAAAGAGTGCTAATACTTGGCATGCAACACTACTTCATGTGCACCTAAAGTCTCAGACAGGGCAGGTGCAAATCTGCCCTGCTTCACACCTCACGTTACAAAATCTAGACATCGAGGCTGAATTCACCAGCAGAATTATATCTTACCTACAGGGTAACTTAGAAACCAACATGAAATTTAACAATTAAAGTAAAAATGTATGTAAATAATGTTGCCAGCCAGTACTGTCATAAAATCAGGGTACATATTTATATGTGTTGACTTGTGACTTTAACAAACTGCAAAATGCTTACTGCCACATAAATCACGGTGCAGAAAAGTTGTCCATTCTATATCCTGCAGGTACTGTGCTTCATGTATCATTACCATTGGCTGCGTACCTTATTACTGAGATCTCATGACCCCCACTGACCCTAGACAAGCCACCTCAGTCCCATGCTCATATATTTACCATAATGATAATCAGGCCAACTGGGAACCAGAGGTATGCTTGCAGTTAGGAAATTTAACTGTGACAGGCAGTTAAATTTCTAGAGATGTGGTTCAGTTATGCCAGTAGCAGTGTGACTTACTTCCACATTCCCAATTTAATCATATCTTTAACTTCAAAGTAAGAAGAGCAGGTAACCAGGAACATACATACCTTTGTCTTCTCATCAATCTGTGGCAGTCGTATTCGACCTGTTCCAGTCTTGCCAATGGTCCCTCTTGTGTATCCCAAATCCTCCTGATATGCATCATCCTCTATATCTGCAAAGTTCAGCCGGTTTGCCTGCTTACGAAACTCTGTCATGGCATAGCGTTCCTTCATCTTTCGAACCCGCTTTCCTCCACGCTTCTTCCTTCCTGCATCAATTGGTTTTGGCAGGGGTTTTACAAATTTAACTGGAGGAGGTTCAGTCAGTTTGTCTAGCTTCTTCTCAATTTCTTCTCGAAACATCTGTCCCACATGACCATCAGAACTCTCATGGCATGCATCAACACGGGCTGCCAGTGTGCTCTTGGCTGCAACTAAGCGAGCTGCCTTGCGTCGTAGATCAGGAGGTGTGTCCTGGACAATGTCAGAGTAGTAGATGAAGCCGGTGTGAGGCAACATTGTGACCTGTGGTGTGAAAACACAAGTTAAAATTCTTCATTGTGACAAGTCACTGGCGAAGCAGAGTACATCATTACGTTGGACTTAGAAGAGCTGTTCAATTCATGAATGGAGACTCAGGAAAGCATTACACAGGCAACAGTACTGCTTATGTTAGTTCTTAAGTTACATGGCAACAGTGTTTCAATTGATAAGGTTTTGTGGCCAGTCTATGAGTACAGCCTGGGGGTGGTACCTAGGTTAATATAGATCTTGTGAAGGCCTTATTGTAATGATATACAGGTATATAGTTCTGAACAGCCTTGTGGACGACTTACCTGGGAGAAGCCAGACAAAGTTCTCTTTTGTGCTCCAAGCACCATAACATTACAAGCTGGTATTTTGGATAGTTTAGTTAATCCTCCAGCAACACCCATAATTTTGGCCGCAGTGGATGCTCCTACAATGATTGACAGGTTAGGTGCAATGAAAGCCATTCTGCTTTCTACATAATCATATATCTTCTGCTTAAAATTGTTGAGTTCAATAGCCATATCACAAGCTTCATATATATCTTCTTTCTCCTGGTCAGTCAGTAGCTGACCTTGTGTTGTTGATGCAGTAACTGAGACAACCATAATTGTAGCTTGTGTTAAAATTTGCTGCAAGGCTTCATTATTCTTTGCCTTATCCAAATCATTGCCCAATTCTTTAACTGTCATGACATATTCCAATGGTCCAACAACCAATGATTCAAGTTCTGGGAAACGTTTCAAGTACTTGTCCCGAGTAAATCTATGAATCACAGCTATTTCATTGTCAATATCCACAGCTACATTGTTTGCCTCAACAATTAACTGATATTCTGGATCTGCTTCAACTGGGCCAACAATGTCTTCCGCTTTGCGAGGTTTTGCCCTGTAATCATCGATTTGATCCATAATATTCCGTAATCGTTCGGAATCTCGAAGCGTTGCAATTTCACGTATTGAAGTAATTTTTATGTCTTCTTCCATTGGAACGACCGTTGGATTTGGTTTAATATCAAGTGCCATTGCACTCTCCATATACTGCTCTTTGATATCATCCTGATCCTGCTCTTCCAAATCCGCAAGCAATTCATCCGCCAAAGACATGGCTCAATTAAAACTGAAGAACGAACGTGTAGAACTTAACCTCCTCTGAACCCAAGTCTAGTAGAACTTAACCTCTCCTGATACAAATCTTAATGAAACAGTATGTACTCACTATCTTGTTGAATACTCTACGTGTACACAATAGGGGTGCTCGTGTAATTATTCACGAAAAGTAAAATGTGCTAAAGAAAACTCCGAGACGATGTTACAACAATCAACCCCAACACATCAAACCCCCTGTTGTAGTGCAAAACACTACCAACATGTGACCTCCAGTGAAATCACAACATAATAATGCACTTTTACACCTAGAGTTAAACTAAAACTGTTCCTACTTTATTGTATATTTCTGTTGCAAATACTGCTTTGTTTATTGCATAAAAAACAACGGTGTTTTTGTTTGCTTTGGATTGATGGATTTACTCTACAGAGGGCACGACAATCGATATGAACATTTGACGTTTGGATTACAAAAGCACGTCACCATCTTGGAATTTAAGACGGGTGGGTGATGCTGCAAACGAACTGTGGTTGGTGTCTTCCATGGTACAGTGGTATAATGTATTCGGCAACACACGTAAGAGAATTCGGCTATCATCGTGTCAACAGCCTCTTGTCCGCACAGGTCAGCTAGTTGCTCGCCGGTACGGTGATCGTACAATGTGAATGTCTGCGACAGATTGTATATGTAGGTTGAGGGGTGTGATCTGTGGGGCTGAGAGTTTACAGGAGCGGAAGTGGTCATGGTCTGTTGGTTGGGAGTTATGTAGAAACAAAGAGCGTATATTGAATAAGTTTTGTAGCAAGACGAAACGTTGCTGGTGATTTGCGAATGGTTTGTAATGTTTACCACACTAAATGAAAAGTTACAATGCAATGTGAAATACGAGGAATGGGAGACATGGCTGAAGCTGCCCAGGGTGGTAGGGACACGTTGCCTAAACCAGGACGTGTGAATGAAGGTTAGTTGCATGTTTGGAAATAATGTATGTTAACGTATTTGTTGATATTTGATACGTGTGTATCATACTGTCATTACTGGTTGTGGTAGGCGTGATTATGTGGGCCAAGGGTGTACATAAACAAAAAAAAATGAATAGGTTAAAGTGAGGTCACATTTTCCCTGTCTTACCGATGTGTCCATTATGCATGGTTAGATGGGGAGAAAGTATTATTTTTTACAAGGCTGTGTTTGCATGTCATACGTAACGACGTGTCAGTTTGCATACACAAATTTTATGTGTTTGGTAAGTTTGTTAGTTGCTTTGTTTGCTTATATATATATATATATATATATATATATATATATATGTAAAAGGAGACACTCTTTCGGAATTAATGGTTATCTTGCATGTATATTGCAGAAGACTTGGGGCTTAAGTCAGGATTTGTTTGTATTTTGCAATTAAATTTTATTGTAACTCTTTAAGGGAATTGCATAGTTCATGTCTGTGTAGTTCTGTAATGAACAAATAGTTATAGACAACACTTCTAATGTGTTAAGTTTGGTTGATCTTTTGGCATGTATGTCTGGTCATTCCTCTGTGCATCCATAAGTCCGCACAGCTCTTTTTTAGTTTAAGGTATGTTGTGCACCTTGCTGCACATGTGCCATCACATGATGTGTGGCGCCTAAATGCGGCGACTGGTCGCAAATTTCATGGCCATGACTGTTGATCACCAAAGTATGTATTTACTATTTACCGCTTGACGTAGTATAGAGTAATATTTCTTTTCTGTAAACGGTTTTTCTGATGTGCTGTGATTATTCTTAAAGTGCCGCAATAATGCAAAATAAAAAATTGAATAACGAATAAACAACAAATTTCTTGTGAAAATGAGAAAACAGCATCCTAAATCTTAATTTTGAGTGCCGAATGTTGGATAATAAGATTTTGAAGATTCAGGTTATTGGGGCTGCTTTATTGCCAAAGAAAGGATGTTAATGTTGGATGGTGTGATGGTGTTGGAAAAGTTAAAAACGTGCTGTAGTCAACTAATAAATTACAAATTTCCATCAAACACAACAATTTTTTTTATATTTATTTAATAATGTATGGTACATGTTTTGGAAATATTTTGACCATTTTCAGACATTAATGTACATTATCTAAAACCAAGGTGGACACATGTTAAAAGTATTTTGCAATATCTGAGATTTCACAAATTGTATAAATGTCATTGTAATGTAGCATTACATGTTTATGTCATATATGTATATTTTTGTTGTGTTACTAAAGGCATACACATTATTTTTGAAATTGTTAAAATGATATGTTTTCTGTATTCGTTTTTGTGTTTTTTTAAATATATTTATGCTCTATACTGTTATATATTACAGATACAGTTTGAAATCATTGAAATTAAGACAACACACATACATATGTATATTACACTAGGCAATTCAATACAGAACAAGTTGTACATAATTTTAACAACTTGAGAAATAATGTGGTATGCCTTGAATAACACAACAAAAAGATATATAAGACATAATTAACCCTTAGGCGACTAATGTCATATATATATGGAGCACCCATTCTTGATGTTTCTAGATCACACACGACGACGCAGCACAGTCGGTATGACTCCTCTGGACGAGTGATCAGCTCGTCGCAGAGACCTCTACCTGACAACACACGACACTCACAACAGACAAATATCCATGCCCCCGGTGGGATTCGAACCC
>Ga0268261_10003558_pt1 | contig 11491 bp, 3 predicted proteins | sample TergutNc150P1_FD_190353 | JGI IMG/M metagenome (GOLD analysis project Ga0268261, IMG submission 190353) | Nasutitermes corniger P1 segment gut microbial community from laboratory colony in Florida, USA - Nc150 P1 (SPAdes) (version 2) | ecosystem: Host-associated > Arthropoda: Insects > Digestive... | reverse complement strand
TGGGTGCTCCATATATATATGACATTAGTCGCCTAAGGGTTAAAGACCTCCACAGCGCGACATATATATATGTCGTTCGGCGCCTAAGGGTTAAACTGGAGCGTCATAATCTAAAAATCATATTAAAATAAAATCTTGTATCACTAACTGTGTGATATTACAACTCCGTGGCCTTAGTCCGCGAGCGAACTATACCGACAGAGCGGCCGCCGCCGGTCGGCGAAGTTAGTGCCAACTTTTGCGGGTAAAGGGGTGTCACGTGGTCAGCGCAACGGGTCCCCACGGCCGTTAATCTCTGTTTTCTAGACGTGGAGCCGCTCCTTTTTTTTATTCAAGTAGCTCCTCAATTGAAACTGTGTGCTATTACAACATATTTCACTCTTCCGTCACAGAAACGTTTCTTTGTTACACAGATTCCTGTGCCGTACTTTCGATATGAGACATGACCTACGGTTTTATTTATTATCTTGGAAATTACAAGTTCTTTTATTGATTCTTTGTTCCAAAGGGCGCAACATCCGTGGCGTAACAACAAAACAAATAGACGGAGCAGTTTCAATATTTGATCTGTTGCACTATGAGAAATATGTTCCTCAAAAATACCTTTCTACTGTTGTTCAGCGCCTTTTTCCGTTCTTTCACAAATCTGACGACGGCAAATGTGCTTTTTCCGTGAACATAAAACTGTAAGCAGTCGGTACCATTATGCAGCTTTCTGTTGTGAACATCGCTTTGGCATAACCATCTGATGACAAAAATACCGATCAATCATAAGACCGTCTGTAATGAGAAATACAGTATACAAATGTTACGCGTTCCAAACCTGGTCAGTTTAGTACAAGATGGCACGGAAAGTTATACGTGATATTGTGGAGCGTTCGCTTAATATTTATACCTCTTCGACTAACCTAACAAACTGATTCAGCTTCTCTGGAAGACAGCGCATATATATATATATATATATATGACGATATAATGTCGAAGAATAGACTGAAGGATACTCAGGTCTTCTAGTAAACAGTGCGATACTTTTGCCCGATTTCAAACTGGTCTTTCCCAACAGATTTTTACGGAAGTCTCCAAAATGCGCAATCAAATAAACTCCAAGTTGTTCCTGAAATGTCTGCAAACTCTAAGTTTTATTTTCAATATGTTCACACCGTCTGAAGGAATTTAGATTGGAAAATGTAATCAACGTAATTAAGTCCTTTTAATTTATCTACAAACTCTAAAAACATTCAACAAGCTACAATTTAAAATTATTTCGTTCACAAGTAATAACATCTCTTTAGCCGATATTTTGATATGCTCTCAGACAGTTCCCCAAGCATATTTCCCCACTAACATGTAAGTTCTCCGAACCTGCAAAACTGTTCGAAACTTTATGGTGTTAAATTCCGCTTGTTTAACTTCTTGAAATGGAAACTCTCTGTATCACAATTCTGTTTTTCTCAATGCTAACACATTACCTCCCTAATTTTCGTCACTACCAGACACCGATCGGTCTGGCAGATAGCTCCCATTAAAAGTCAGACATCGAGTACAATTGAATGTCATCAACTGCTTCTTTAGATGTAAACAGCCTTAACATTAAGAGTGGTTAGAATGTATTCCTGAACGCTTCGATGCGGAAGGACTGTGATTTTGACAATTCGATAATTTACGTGGCAGATTTCACTACAATAACACAATTACAATTCCTATATTCATGTTGACTCTCACTCCCAATTGTCGAATTTAAAATATCTGAAATCCCCACTTTTGCAAAAAATCACCTATTACAATTTAAAATATATGCTTCCCCTGTTTTGCAATAGAAACTCCTAGCGCAATTTCAAGTATCTCCTTTCCCCAGTTTTGAAGAAATAAAAAACCTATCGCAATTTAAAATATCTCTTCTACCCAGTTTCGCAATTTTACCTCCTCGAGCAATTTCAGATATGTGTTTCGTCCAGTTTTGCAATAGAATATCCTATCGCAATTTAAGATATCTCCTCTCCCCAGTTCTGCAATACAACCTCCTATCACAATTTAAGATATCTCCTCTCCCCAGTTTTGCAATACAACTTCCTATCGCAATTTAAGATATCTCCTCTCCCCAGTTCTGCAATACAACGTCCTATCGCAATTTAAGATATCTCCTCTCCCCAGTTTTGCAATACAACCTCCTATCGCAATTTAAGATATCTCCTCACCCCAGTTCTGCAATACAACCTCCTATCGCAATTTAAGATATCTCCTCTCCCCAGTTTTGTAATACAACTTCCTATCGCAATTTAAGATATCTCCTCTCCCCAGTTCTGCAATACAACGTCCTATCGCACTTTAAGATATCTCCTCTCTCCAGTTTTGCAATACAACCTCCTATCGCAATTTAAGGTATCGCCTGTCCCCAGTTCTGCAATACAATCTCCTATCGCAATTTAAGATATCTCCTCTCCCCAGTTCTGCAATACAACCTCCTATCGCAATTTAAGATATCTCCTCTCCCCAGTTCTGCAATACAACGTCCTATCGCAATTTAAGATATCTCCTCTCCCCAGTTTTGCAATACAACTTCCTATCGCAATTTAAGATATCTCCTCTCCCCAGTTCTGCAATACAACGTCCTATCGCAATTTAAGATATCTCCTCTCCCAAGTTCTGCAATACAACCTCCTATCGCAATTTAAGATATCTCCTCTCCCCAGTTCTGCAATACAACCTCCTATGGCAATTTAAGATATCTCCTCTCCCCAGTTCTGCAATACAACGTCCTATCGCAATTTAAGATATCTCCTCTCCCCAGTTTTGCAATACAACTTCCTATTGCAATTTAAGGTATCGCCTGTCCCCAGTTCTGCAATACAATCTCCTATCGCAATTTAAGATAGCTCCTCTCCCCAGTTTTGCAATACAACCTCCTATCGCAATTTAAAATATCTCCTCTCCCCAGTTTTGCAATACAACCTCCTATTGCAATTTTCGTACGGTACTTGTGTGAAGTTTCGATCATCTGCTCTAACCACTCAATAAAACGTTTCTTTGAATTATCATTTTTATCCACTTTCGGACCGGCACATTCCGGAAAACAATAAACCACCTGCGACTCTCAGCACTATATAAAATCTCCTGCCATTAATGCAGTAAACTCTCTTAAATGTTGATACTTCACTCCGGGGAACAACAAATCCTGCTAATTATTTACGATTTATTTCCCTTTTCAAAAGAAAATCTTAAATCTACTGCCCATTCAGTGCCCAGCTTGTTCAATCTAAACTCCTGTACCACCACAAAATCCAATTGCTATTTCGCTAATTCTGTGGCCACTGCCTTAATAATCCTAGCACGCACAGGCACCTGAATTTCAACGTTCCAAACTATATCTCTTTTCTGTTGTTTATTTCCTTCCATTGGCTCAGCGGTAAGTCCGAGGTTGTTTGTACGGCGCAGAGTTGTTAGTAATTAATTCAAAACTCAATCTGTGGTGCAACACTTTTTAGACTGTACGAGACTACTTATTTATTATACGATAAAGCATGTGATAGGAAACAATCATTACACCGATTATGAAACTCTCCGAGCAAAAAAAGTCAGACTCTAGTACAGAGTTCCAATATAGTCCATTCATATAAAGCAACATTTCCTACTTACTCGGTTAAATTTCTGCATGTTGTGAATTAATCAGCTGCAGCAGTGAACTAGTTCCTTTCTTTCTACAAACCTTTCAAGTGCGATGACTCGAACTTACACTGTACTGCGCATAAACCCAATTATCAATTAATGATTCTGAAATACAAACTTCTATCTCTCATTAATAATGCAATTCACAAAGTATTGATCAATTCTCTGTCCCAAACATCAGTTACAAACCTTTAACATGCTCAGTGCCGTGAGCGCAGTTCTGTCTCTCAGACATGTGTGAAGCAGTGGGAACATAATATATACTAGACGATATTGGATTGTAAAGTATTTTTGGTAATATTTTGCACATCTGAGACTGTTGTCTTAAGTACTCTATTTCTATATGGATAACGAAGTAAAGGGACTGTCAAGCAGCCGTTTCGGCTCGATTATTTTCCTCTTAAGGTTAGCAGGAATTCCGTTTAAGATGAAGAAAATGTCGACTCTTTACGCTCTCTACATGATAACAGTGATTTCCTGTACTTGCACCACATTTGTAGGGATGTTCGTCGATGTTTACATACACACTGGTGATTTGGGACATGTCATGACAAATTTTCGTGTTTCGATTTTGTTCACGAACGTTCTGTGGATGTTTTTCTACTGCAGGTAAGCCAGAACCCTGGACATGAACCTTCATACGAGTACATCACAGGCATCTGTTTAATTTCCACAGTTTCACATTTCGAGCAATAAAGAATAAACACAAATATATAACAAAACTTATAAATTGAACAGAACGCTGTTTGTTCCAGATATGTATCATGTAGTTTAGCCTAAGCACTGATGATGTTTGCAGATGTAGTTGAGACAGGACTGTAAATTTAGCCTGTACGTTACCAGCAAACGTACAGATAGACTGATGTTTTGAAGTAGAACAAATGAGTTGTCAAAATGTTACATTTTTTTACACAGAATAATTGTTTTCAGGGTGAGAGTACGAGAAATTTTAACAATGAAAATTATTAGTTACTACACAACAGAGTCAATTTACAGTCTTGCTTCAAGAAACCCTCTGTTAAGAATTGGTTTTTCTTACGTAGCTTTACATCAGGACGTCAGAAACGTCGCCCTGTTCTTAAGTTCCTTTTTCCCATTTACCTGAGTTTATATCACTCTTTGGTTTCTTTGAATCAGACTCCGACAACGCAGTATTGAACGTGCAATGGACTTAACAGACAGCTTCACGTGGGAAGATCTGCCGACCAGAGACGCTGACACCGGACACTTGACAGCGGCAGGTTGGATCCCGAGGATTAACGTGTTCAGTATGAGGGCAGCTACAGCGACCATATTATTTCATTTTGCTCAATCAACAATACGTATCGTGACAAACCACGAAACAATACTAATTGCGTGGTATCCTTTCGACTGGACTGTTTCACCGTTCTATGAACTGGTTAACATCTCACAGGTAACAATTTCTATCAATTAAATAAAGAATCATTCTCACGTTTTGCATCAAGTTGTGTCCGTATTTAATGAAGAAACGTGTCCACATTTTCGTCTACACAACATTTATTGTCCAGATGGTAATTATTCATTCATCTCTGAATATATGTTTCGACCGTCAAGACATTCAGAACTGTAAAAATGTAAATTGGGTTTCAGTTGCATGGACTGGGGTTACGTGACTGAGACTTCAGGCTTACAATATATATATATATATATATATATATATATATATATATATATATGTGTGTGTGTGTGTTATTTACGTTAAAGGTTAAAATAATGAACAGTTTTTCCAAAGGGTTAACCTCTTCGTTCATGATGGCCCGTATTGAATGGAATAATGCTTGGTGGAATCTGAAATAGTGTAACCTTGTAATGCCGTCAAATTATACTATAATATAATAAATTTGATGTGAATATTGGAATGTGGTTGTGTTCTCTTCCTAAACTTACTGTGCAGAGAATGGAAAAACGTGATTAATTAATGCCGCGTTAAGATTCACAATAATCTCGGTCACAAAGAACACAGCACCCACTCCCCACACATTTACAGTTCATTTGTAAATTTTCCACAAATTTTACCTCCCCCCCCCCCCCCGCCACCATCACACTTCTACATCAAGCCACACGTCGATCGTCACGTGATCTCTTCACCAAACCGCAAAAAATACAAGCAACTAACAACAGACACACGCCGACTGACATATGTGAATAAAGCGACAAACGTGTGACGGTTTCTATCGAGTTAATAAATTACTGTGTTAATATCTATCATGCTACCGGAGATAAATGTACATTCACCACAACGATTGCATGCTGCTTCCATGAAGGATTCGCTGCACACACGACATGATGTATTATTATAATAAAAAAAAGATGTTGAAAGTAAATTTGTGATTAAAGCAATGAAATAACTGTACATGCAAGAGCAATCTCTTATATACATTGCGGTCTGTCATTGTATATATTGTGTCCTGTATTCTTTGATTTACCGTTCAGGCCAATATTCAAAATTCCGCAGTAGGTCTCCAACTCCATATGTACTCCACCATTCTTTCCTAGCTTTCTCATTCACATATTCATATCCCACTACCCAATATTCTTTCAAGGGAGATTTTCTTGTGTAATTACTCGTATATTCGTGAAAGCACACAGAAGGGTATTACAGAACGGTGCCAAAATGTTGTCAATTTCAGTGCAGACAGTTGCCTATTCAGTTATATCAAAATTTAAAGTCGATTCAATCGGTTGTGACCTTACGTTTCATAAACGAAACACAAAACGTAAAGGGAATCAAATTCGTCACACAAATCTGAAAACTGATATCTCTATAGTCATTAGAGTCAGATGAAATAAGTGTCACAAGAATTACTTAAATGTTTTATTTTAACATATATCTAAGTTGTAAATATCCCCTTAATTACAGTGTTTCACATCACTGGTATCGCTGGGAATAACCTACGGTTTCGCTTCTCTGGTTACCACATTGATATCTGTGGCCTGTAGTCAGTTCGAAAAGGTAAAAGCGGCCATATTGGATATCAGACAGCAACACATCACGCCTCACCACCGGCAGGAAGATGAAATTGATAATGCAATTGCAAACTGCGACTTTCAAGCTAAGCTAAATGCGTGCATTCGACACCATCAGGATATCATAAAGTAAGCGTATGTGAAATTGCCTAACAAATTGGTGTAACTGCATATGGCAAAGAAGCATTTATTGTTGTTACCAATCGTCATTCAGAAAAGCAACATACAAATCATCATGAAATTAGTCCGCCTTATGATTAATTCTTATAATTACAGTGAAATACAGCACATAGTCATATAATTACACCGTACTGTAATGTCCTTCACAAACATTTCCTGTTGTGATATCAGTATACCTCTCCTCATTCACAGGTACATGCAGCATCTGGAGGACGCACTGAATGTCGGTCTGTGTGGCCACCTTCTGATCCTATTAGCCGCAATGTGCTTCGCTGCCTTCTCTTTAGTTACGGTACAGTATAAGATTTGTTGCCACCGGTAACATTATAAACTGACAGATTTCTTAAATGGGACTTCAAAACTAAATTTTCATTTATATATCATCCAAACAAAGTATTTTCAAATCCTTCCCCAGCTGCACATGACAAACTTACTGCAATCAGTCCCAAAGCCCCGAACATGTAACACCTCCCTTGTCAAGTTGCACATAAAGAGATGTTGCATCATTTGTTCAGACATAACAGCAGTATCTGTTTTCCAGGTTTGCCGGCCAGTGAGAGACATATAACACTATCGCATTATGTCTCATACATTTGTTATTGACAGTGTCAACACACCGCGTGCAAAATAAAAACTTTAAATCAATATTTTTGTTACTTTACATTTTTATAAGGCAATAATTACGCCTATACTCTTACAGTTAAGTCGACTGAAGATATTATAATTTTAGTCTAATCAGTTAAAAACATTTTGAAAAATCTATTTGCACAAATGTGTCATACTGCTAGTCTTAGTAAACACTTATACTTTCAGCATTGCTTTGTTTGCCGTGCATATAAGCCGATACTGTTAGTATCAGGAATTTAAGCGTCCTTCATAGCATTCACTGGCAACATGAACATAGAAAACACTTGGAATTACGGAAAGTGCCAATGTAAAAGGACGTCTTTACCCCAAGTCTCACATTTCAATGCCAGCAGCTGGATTACTTATTCAGATATCCTGTATGATAAACAGCCGAAATCGCCACACACAGAAACATTCTTCCTGAACAAGAGGCTCTACTTCTTACTGACATGCTGGACGGCCCACTGTACAAAAACGCTTAACTGCACTCTACGTTTATAAATGCTTCAAGATACTTATTCATTTATAACAACACCAAAACTGAAAATTGAGAACATTAAAGCATTTCCGAAAATTAAAGAAGCCTTCACTGACAAAGCTAAGTGATGAAGTTAGAGCACATTTATTCCTGATTTCAAACTTTCGCCCTGTTCTGAATGTTGTAAGCTTTATTCTGGGTAATTTCCCGGCGTCTAAATTTTGTATGAAGACGTGTCGAAACACTCTGTCTGTTCCATCTTCATAGGCGAATAGGTGTAGAAATACTACGTTTGAGAAATGTAGGGGTATTCACACGGAAAGAAGGCTTGGCTCGAAAATGGCCTGAGCCAGTAAAAAGGAGTGTAGCAGGGTAGGGGTGGGTCCGGTTACAAAGCGGATGTTGGAGAGCAATGACCCACATGGAGGCTAGGGGCTGGTGTGGGTAAGAGATACGGCTCGTGTCGGGGTGAAACATAGGATGGCAGAGGTCCGACTATTGTGTTATACGTGGTTGTTTCCTTTCCTTAAGCTTGTGTAGAAGGGGTTTCCAAGATTTGCTTCTCCATTCATGTTGTGTGGGTGCATTTCAAGTACAGTAGCTTCTCTGATGAGTCGATCCATGTATCCGGTTTTAGAGGAGAGGAGTTTTGTGCCTTGTAATTTGATAATGTGGTCATGGTTAATGCTGTGTTCCACTACTGCTGATTTGTCGGGTTGTGCCGGTCTTATATGTCTATTGTGCTCTTTGATTCGGGTTTGGATGGATCGACCACTTTTTCCAATATAACCTCTGCCGCATTCATATGGGATGCTGTATATGCCTGGTGTTCTTAATCCCAGTGCATCCTTGACTGGTGGAAGGTAGTTGAATATTTTTCTAGGTGGTAGAGCAACGCTTTAATGTTTTGTTTGGTGAGCATTCTGCTGAGTCGGCCATATGTTGCTTGAGTGTACGGTATGTATGCAGTCGAGGTGGGTTTAACATCGGTCTTGGCTGTCTGTGTTGCCTGTTTCATGACTCCTTGTATCTGTTGCATTTGTCCTGGCATTGTTCAAACATGTGCTAACATCCACATATTTCTGTTTCGATGGACAGTTCTACGAACAAACGGACGGGGTAGCAATGGGCTCATCACTTTCTCCGGTAATTGCGAATTTCTTCATGGAGAATTTTGAGAAGAGAACAATAGACAAAGCGACACACAAACCTGTATACTGGTTCAGATATGTAGATGATACTTTCGTCATCTGGCCCATGGCCAAGAAAAACTGAGAGAATTTCTGAACAACCTCAATGGACTCCACAACAAAATGCAGTTTACTATGGAAAAAGAAGGACACCTTCCATTCCTGGACATAGACATCTACAGAAAAACGGACGGCTCCCTAGGGCACAAAGTATATTGGAAACCAACCCATACCAATCTCTACTTACACCATCCTGCTAACAAACAATCAGTCCTCGTTTCCCAGATACACAGAGTTAAAACTCTCTTTGACCAGGATTCCCTCACCCAAGAACTAGAATTTCTCACTACCGTCTTCAAGGACAATGGATACAGCCATCAACAGATACAAGGAGCCATGAAACAGGCAACACGGACAGCCAAGACCAATGTTAAACCCACCTCGACTGCATACATACCGTACACTCAAACAACATATGGCCGACTCAGCAGAATGCTCACCAAACAAAACATTAAAGCGTTGCTCTACCACCTAGAAAAATATTCAACTACCTTCCACCAGTCAAGGATGCACTGGGATTAAGAACACCAGGCATATACAGCATCCCATATGAATGCGGCAGGGTTTATATTGGAAAAAGCGGTCGATCCATCCAAACCCGAATCAAAGAGCACATTAGACATATAACACTGGCACAACGCGACAAATCAGCAGTAGTGGAACACAGCATTAACCATGACCACATTACCAAACTACAAGGCACAAAACCCCTCTCCGCTAAAACCGGATACATGGATCGAATCATCAGAGAAGCTACTGAACTTGAAATGCACCCACACAACATGAACAGAGAAGATGGCCTGACCTTAAGCAAATCTTGGAAACCCCTTCTACACAAGCTTAAGGAAAGGAAAAAACCACGTATAACACAATAGTCGGACCTCTGCCATCCTGTTTCACCCCGACACGAGCCGTATCTCTTACCCACGCCAGCCCCTGGCTTCCATGTGGGTCGTTGCTCTCCACTACCTGCTCTGTAACCGGACCCACCCCTACCCTGTCACTCTCTACTGGCTCGGGCCATTTTCGAGCCAAGCCTTTTTTCCTTGTGAATGCCCCTACATTTCTTAAACATAGTCATTCTACACCTATCCGCCTATAAAGATGGAACAAACAGACTGTTCCGAAACGTCGGCATATAAAATTCAGACGCCGGGAAATTACCCAGAAGAAAGCATACAACATATTTGTTAATTGGGGAGAGTTGACGCGGAGGGCGAAATGCCCCATTCTTTTATATTGGGGAGATCTGGCAATCCTCTGCAGATCACAGAACATGTGCTGGTTCACTGAGCCTACAGGTGTGTCGTGAGTGATGGCAGTGAAAATCGGTGTTGTTTTGTACGCATAAGGAATGGTTTTGTGCGGTGAGTTTAATAATTCTCTGAGCAAACATTTTTTGTGTGAATGAGATATTTCTACATTAGCTCCAATCGAAGTAACGACGCAATCACGATAACTTACAGGTTTCCAGCATTGATGACCTTGCTTTACATCATGTAGCCGTCATGTCTTTCATTGAATTGGCAAATGGGTGAAGGTGGTGTAGCATTTATTCCTGAAGAATGAGACAGATGCCGTAAAATATTAGGGGAATGTGCCGCAATTAAAGAATTCCATATCAGTTTGGAAAATTTATGAATATATATTTCAGAGTACTGAACATTGTCAGTTGTATTGCTCCAACTTCCAAAGAGACTGAATTGTTATTTCTAAAAAAGAAGATACAAACATATAATCGTCGCGCAGCAGGTTTTGCCACACACACACACACACACACACACACACACACACATACAGATTTTTGGTTCACTGTGTAAAGGTTTGCTAAAGAAATGGTAATGAAGAAACCGGATGTAAAAAAAATGTGAAATTGGAAGAAGAAAACGTGGATGAGTTTGAAGATACATTAATCAGCATCTTTTGTGCGCAGTCATTCGCCGAGAATGGGACTTAAGAAGAGCTGACAGTGCAACTGGGATTCGTTTCTGCAATTCGCTGTCACGATCCATGTGCGATGAAATTACTAAACCACGATGTGGTGAAGCTTCGCAGCGTTTAACCCTTTAAACCACGAATTAAATCCCATCTGCTATTTGCTGGCATTATTAGCTCACCATTTTCTCCACGTTAGCAGGATAAGGGTTAAATCATTAACCATTAGGTTACTAATGTCATGTATATATGGAGCGCTTATTCTTGATGTTTCTAGATCACACACAACGACGCAGCACAGTCGGTAGGACTCCTCTGGACGAGTGATCAGCTCGTCGCAGAGACCTCTACCTGACAACACACGACACTC
>Ga0268261_10003557_pt1 | contig 11491 bp, 7 predicted proteins | sample TergutNc150P1_FD_190353 | JGI IMG/M metagenome (GOLD analysis project Ga0268261, IMG submission 190353) | Nasutitermes corniger P1 segment gut microbial community from laboratory colony in Florida, USA - Nc150 P1 (SPAdes) (version 2) | ecosystem: Host-associated > Arthropoda: Insects > Digestive... | reverse complement strand
ACTTGTATTCAACTTGTGATGTATAATTAAATTTAGTACTAACATACAACATAGATTTTTCTTTCGTTAAATTGTGTATACATTTTTTTGGCGGACCCTGTATATATATATACACACACACACACACACACACACACACACACACACACACACACACACACAATAAAAAGCCCAATATACAAATTAATTCATATAACAATTATGTCCACTTTTGTTTTGAAGACAAAATACAGTCAAATTGCAAACATTATAATTATTCAAATATTACTTAAAATACAATTTAATAGAGATCATTATTAATTGTTTTCTATTCTCTTGTCATACTGGTAGATATAACTCTCTTAAAAGACCATACTGTATTGTTTATCAATGGCATACTGTCTGTTAAAGCATTCAACCAGAGTATAAAAAGAATGTGAATAAAAAAATGTTTATGTATTTGGGTTATCAGAAAGATCCTTCATTTCAGTAGGAAGACTATTGAAAGTTCTGATTCCCGAATAATAAGCTCCTTTTTTAAAGATGGCCAAATTTGCCTGAGGCAGATGCAAGTTATTTCTTTGTCTGGTTAGTGTATTTATCTGCATTAATTGCGAAAAAGTTTTTATTATTAACTACAGATATTAATAAAGAGAATATATACTGTGATTTAAGAGGTAGGATATTTAATATTTTAAATAAATTTCTGCACGAGTTCCTGTTTCTATATCCCATCATAATCCTAATTACTTTTTTCTGTATTTTAAAAACTGTAATAGCACATGGACAAGTGGGGGGCTCTTGGTATCACGGTAACCAACCTTCGCGTTCCATAAAATAAGAGGAACTTCTTTGAGTAGAAGAGGAACTACTAGCTTCTCAATGACTCTTCTCATGGAGTTAGTAATATCCAGTAGCATGACATACAGCGTGAACGACAAATATTTATTTCTTACACTTTTATTCATATTTCGCGCAATGCAGCAGATCTTGGGAGCATAATACTTTGTAATGAATTCCCCCTGAATATTATTTCGTAACTCAGGATTTCAGAAATGGATTGGGAGGGGTAGACTTATCTGGTTTAGGATATGGACAAGTGGGGGGGGCTCTTGGTATCACGGTAACCAACCTTCGCCTTCCATAAAATACGAGGAACTTCTTTGAGTAGAAGTGGAACTACTAGCTTTTCAATGACTCTTCTCATGGAGTTAGTAATATCCAGTAGCATGACATGCAGCGTGAACGACAAATATTTATTTCTCACACTTTTTTCATATTTCGCGCAATGCAGCAGATCTTGGGAGCAGAAATAGTGTGAACACAGCTCGTCGTAAAGGTGTAAAATCAAGCAGGAAGCCATAGATGGAAATAAAAAGCAAGTAGGCGCGACTCTGTCTTGCCTAACGCCGAACAGCACATGTCGCATCCATAAACATGTGGGAGACATAATGACACAGCTCATTCAGTATATTCGACATAAAAACACACGAGTCACCAACAACAACAGCAATGTATTCTGCGGGCTTTGCTCCGTACTCCATGTTCGTGAGCACTTACAACAGACACGTAGTTCATGGCGCATCATGTCATGGAATCATTTACTACGGCCTGCATCAACGCGTGCTCGGCTAGGACATTAACCAGCTTTACATGCACTGACATGATTACTCGGTACTATGAATTGCTGTACTCACCCAAATGACTGCTGCTGTCGCCTTAAGCTTGAACGGTTCCAAAACGCCCAGTTACGTTCGCATATAGCCATACTGCTTCTGAAATGGTTCTGGTTCTGTTCCAACGCCATAATTATTTCAAACTGCACATGCATTTCATCACTCTCACACTTAGAATACCGTGTCACTTATCATCGCTCAGCCTATTTAGTCGAAATCACACCACTAAACTTAACAATCACCAACACAAATTAAAGTTTACAATTCTGTGCCGATCATTCGTACCATTGCACAAAACGCGTATTCTGCTAAACATAGTGCGTCTGCATTCATATCGGCCGTTAGGTAATTCCAACCAACAGATTTAGTTCTCATAATGACCGATTAGATGGCACGAGAGCACACGATCAAGGTGTCTAGAACATTAAGAGTAGTCAACCTAAGAAGGAGTAAATAAGCCTGTTGACCAATGTCCATTTTCTTATTTAGCTTGACTCTGAAAGTAAAGCTTATGTATTACGAACTACAGATTACCTCGAATAAAAAAAAATTATGTCACAGCACAAGCGTCAATTAAAACGGAACGATATAACTCACGTACAAATTTTCACATCGCCAAACCTTCCGTGGCCGATCAGTGCTGCCAATACACCCATATCACCGCAGAAATAAAAATGAATTTAAAAGGGCTTTTATTACCCCCCAACAGGATCTTCGTCCAATTTTATTATACTGCTCATTTCAAAACCTCTGTGTTAAAAAATGTACTCCATAATTTTTAACTCGTTCATACCCGTGCAATAATATCACTATATCATATAAATAATAATTACATACGTGAGTGCACTAGTCGGTATTTATTTGATATAGTACTCCAAAATATAAAGATTTTTACATGTTACCAACTGCCTTTTCCACAGTCTGTTAAGCTTACTTGTTGCATATTTATAAGCATTTAAGCAAAGGACAAAATGTGTTATGTAAACGTAAATTAAAGTCCATGAGCATGCTGTGAAGACGTATGTGGGAATCGTTCTAAACCTAGGCACTAGATGGAAGTGAGTGGTCAGCTTTACTCCACAGCCGCTTCACCCCCTGTGGAAATCGCTACCGCTACCCCTTGAATAGAAGGTTCCTCTGACGGTGACATGTCAGTTTCCTTCGCCAGCTGCAATAATAAGTTTGTTGACTGGACATTTTACTTGCTCATTCCACAGTTTAGGAGCCCTTCGATGATAAAAGAAAACAGGTAACCGCAGAAAGTAACCCTACTGTTGCTAATACCATATCCTTGGATTAATATTTAGCAAAACCATTGCATTCAGTAATATGTGATGCCTTGTCCTGGTGGACGGATAGGAAGGCAGTACATCCCCGACTTTCTGTGGTGTTGTTGCCACCTCGGTTCCCCGCTAAGCACTATTTTAGAAATCAGGACAGACTCTACGTAAAAAAGGAGCCGATTTAAAAGTTCAAAATTATTATTTTATTCTTAGATCCTAATTTGGGAAAAAAAAGTGTAAGCTGACAGTTTTCCTGCTGTGTTTTAAACCATGCAATTACACTATTGAATATCTGTTATTAATAATTTATCAGTGGAATGCAGTCATGTAATAACATTTAGATTGTGTTTATAAGTTATTGCCCTGCTTGGATACATATGACATGGCTCAGAGTACCTACAAAGTGAGGGGGATGTTGATGAATGCCATGTCACTTCCTGTGGGCAAACTGAAATCCATCCCGGAACTTCGTAAATACTACGAACCTCCCCCTACCCCAGTTTTTTTAAATTTGTTTTCTGCGTATTACCTCCATGATTGACCTGCAATACGCATTTACATGGGCATATGTTCAATTATACAATAAGAACTGTGATGAACTTCAAATTACCTATTTTAGAGCTAACAACGTGAAAAGTCGATCGTCGGCATAAGTACTGTGCTACTACGAAGGCGTTATGACAAAATGAACGGGTTAAATGAGCAGGAACTCTGCAAAGACCCACTGTGCTCGCCACTAGTACGTAGAATAAATACCACAGACCAAATAAAAAACTGCGTTTTCAGACTACATGGCAACTGAGATCTGCGCTCTTCTGGGATTTTACCCATCGTAGACTGGTAATTCCGCACCGACGTTTCGGTACAGACTATCTGTCTCATCTCCAAGAGTCAGGCTACCGCCGCGTTGTAAATGAGATGCCTTCTGAGACGTTATGCAGGGTTTTATTCCTGTACACATTGCTGGAGAAAAAAGAGGTCATTGAATTACTGGAGCTTACTGACTATAATTTGACGTGTATATTGTATACTTCCCATTGTTAGACTTTTTACATCACTTGAAATTTTGTTTCAGTCCTTTTTTTCACATTCCTGAATCCTATATCCTTTCTTATTTATATGCTTTCTTTCAAGTCCTCCTTGCAATGGACTGGCAGTAGTACCAACTCTCGAGATTTAATGTCATCGTCTTTTCATATATCTTTCCTGCTCACTGACCTCACGCAAACAACAAAATATTGTGTGGAATGTCGAGTATAATGACGAACTAGATGATGTGTGAACGTATCACACATTAAGCTCTGCACGTGTATCATGACGGCGTTGCAGTCGCTAGTAGTATATTAGTGATTCGGGAAAACAAATTTGATCCCGAAAATCAATTCTTAGTTGAGGGATTGGCTCCACTGAAATTACAATCAGTGTGAAAAGTAGATAAACTGTAAAGAAGGGTTCTTCCGTGCGTAGAATTGCGGTTGTAAAGTGCAAGTTAATAGAATGTTTTAACACATGTACGTGCGCGTAACACTCTTACATCCATTCAGGACGTCCGTATCTGTCGGGAAGGTGTTTCTGCAACATGTACCGAGTAAAGGGTATTGTACGCATAAGGAGAATAGGACTGGACGTACTTAACCTCACGGAAATTAGACGTAATGCCGGACATAGTAAGTGGGCTAATATCAAACACATAAAAGCAGCAAAGGATGCCCAGAAGTCCCTAACGTTCCAGAAAATGTCACAGCTTATACGTCTAGCAGTACAAGGAAAGTATAATTTCAGAAGTATGGAGAATGCAGTAACATATAGCTAAGGTAGAAACAAATTTCTTGCTACAGAAATTGATGGTGGCTTCGATTGGAAACGCACACACTGCAGATGGTACTGTAAATTATGTTAATCATGCTTTACTGTGGGGAAAATTGGAAACGCCGAATTATCATTTCTAAACTGCATTCAGCAATGGGTACAGTCACGCCAATCGTGAAAGTGCTCACATTAAAAATTATTTTACTTTTCCCACTCTGTATGAAATTATATCTGCTTAAATTTTGCGCGTACCAGAAAATTTTTAATATCCAAAATTATTGAATACTGTCTACACGTACTGGTAGAAGAAGTTGAACTAAGTCAAGTGCAGTGAGTTATTTAAATAATGGCAGGTGTTAAAAGACTTTGTTTATGTGGAATTTTTAAAGAAATTTAATATACTTCGTCTGCTAGTAAATTCTTACTTTCATTTTAGCTATTCATTGTGGGCAACATCTCAAATTTTTGGAACAAATTTAGCCATACACAATACCAAAAGAACGTAAATACAACTTTGATATGCATAGTCCAAATCGTGCCAGATAACAGAAGGCAGTGTACTATACAGGCACGAAATTATTCAGTAACTTTTATTCTGCCATTGAAAGTTTTTTCTATGTAATGGGTATTAGGATCTCTTTCCCCAGAGGTAAAGTAGCCTGGGCATGAAACTGACCACTCACCTCAATTTAGTTCCCAGGTTAAGAATGTGTGCATCTTTACCACTAAAAGTTTAGATCAGGATATATAAGTATTTAAACTAACATTAAAAGATGATGTCTCATTCCAGTCTTTCTTTATAGTAGAAATATTTACTTCAACTGAAGATTCGTAAATATTATAGTATGTATGTAGAGTATATTTCTTTGATGTAATGAGATGCTATGTGTAATATTTGATGTAATGAGATGCTGTGTTTCGCATCAGGAGCTGGGATAATGTAGTTGGTATAGTGATCAGGCTATGGTCTGGATATCCGAGGAGTTGTGGTTTGATTCTCGGTGGAGCCGTCTTTCTCTTCAGCATTTCCATGTGCTGGAAATATTTGAATCACACATCTGTGTGGAGCATTAGCACAAGGTAAAAGTGTTTGAGTGCATGCCATGAAGGCATATGGTCGAGTGGCAGTATAGCTCCATTTATAACCATAGCACTAAATAGAGTTCAGCCAGCTGTATGTCCCAGCCACCTTACCGCAGGGGAAGGAGCCCCTGATATCCAATTATGTAAAAGTTTTCAAAACTGCCCCTACCCCCCATTAGAGTATGAGAAATCCCGTGCCTACAAAACAGAAAACACTCTATACAACTACTGTTCCATGTGAAAGTTGCATCTTTATTGCTAACTAATATTGCATTTAAACTTTTCAGAAGGTGGAGGCCCTGATCCTAAGTTCAATGCCCAATTGTCAAGTATAATTGCACAAGCAAAAAAATGTAACATGCCATTGGCATCAATACAAAGTGCAATGAAACAAGACAAGGTAACACATACATGAGATTTGATGTTTTCATAGCAGTGACAATTCATAGTCAGATTTTCTCGGCTACCTGTAATCAGTGTATTGTGATAAAGGCAACATGTTCCTTTGAAATGCTAGTCCCACTTGTTGGACTACAGTATCATAATCCAGAAGACCGCAGTGTGTATGACTGACAAATATTTGCTTTCAGGACATACATTTTGATAGCTCTGGGTTTCAGTCCAGATGAACTTTATTATCTTGTAATATCCCACAGGATACATATGTACATGTTCATGACATTCACATTATTTATATCTGTATTTGTAATGTCTTAGGTTTGGAGGGTGATATTGCTTAACATTTCCATATGTTTTTTCATACATATTTAAAATGACATTTATTTTCTTGATATTACTTTCATAATCTGATTTCCTTTAAATAAAAATTTCAGTAAACATGAAGAGTTTATATGTTTCCATACTGTAGCATAATAATGTTGGAAACAAGTGCAGTGGAGAGTGGGATCCATGAGATTTGTTACCACTTTTTGTACAGCATTGCATTTGTGCTACTGTCCTTGTTTAAACACCTTTCTTTCTCAAAGAGAGTTTGGACGTGCTTGTTTCTCTGACACTTCTCAGAATCTTTTTCATATGTCATACAAAAAAAAAAAGCATAGAGCCATAGGTACCAGTCACAATGTTAAGATTACTGTCTATGGGAATGTGACACCTTATAGTCTGGTATACATTTATGTGTATTTCATCTGAACGTGCTCTGTCCATCTTCCAGCATGTCTATAAACTTCTGTCATGCTACACTGTGTCATAGCTTAGAAAATGTTTATAGTCACCATCAAAAGAACCTCAAGTGGCACAGCTCACGCAGTAGTGGTTCATCTACTTTGCTAAATAACGAAAATGCCATATTGATAATGCCATATGTTAATATAGTGGCTATTGTACTTTGGAGGTCTTATATTCAAATACTGACCTATGTCAGCTGTTCTGATATTTTTCTTGGTGTTCCTCGTTTCCTTCATGAATGTGAGGGTAGTTCCCTAAAATTCCCACACCTGCTGTATGTTCTTGTAGATTCATAACCCTTTGGTGCCAGAATTAAGTGCCCAGTGTGATGTGCAGGAGACTGGAATTTGAATGGGGCTGCATAAGGAGACCATGAAATGGCAGTTATATGTGCCTGGCATTCAGTGTTTAGAGCATCACACTGTGCAACAGGTATACCTGACATTAGATGCCAAAGTGATAATCCTCCCATCATTTCCTATTTGATCCCATATAACTTGTGTGTGTGTGTGTGTGTGTGACAATATTACATAAGTAAATAAATGAACCAGAAAGACAATGCATATGAAGCATCAGGACTAGCACCTGTTGCATGTTTTCTGTTTCTTTCTTCTAGGACACGAAATCTAGCACAAAAGCATATTATTTTGAAGTCCGTGGCCCTGGTGGTTGCACTATTATACTGTCCACTTTAACTGATAATCGTAATAGGATGAAAGTAATGCTCAACACCTATGTAAAGAAATACAAGTAAGTACTGTGTGATCATGTATTACTAGAAGGTCACCAGTTTCAATTCTAGCTGGGGCCCCGATACTAGAAATGATCATTTGAAGTCCTGTTTCCATTCATAATAAATTGAAGTGCAGTAATTTAAAGGACAGCCATGACTTTGCAAGAGTACAGTGTGTGTATAGAGAGAGTGCTGTTATTGAATGATGCCATCAGTTGTTACGATTGTATAACATCAGTAGCAGATAAATTAAATATAAGTATGGAGCATGGTTGAATGATACTGACAGAGAAAAGCATGTCTGAGTGCCATTATACCAGGAATCTCACATTGATCTGGGATTTAACAAAAGACTGGCAACTAACTCTTTGGACCATGGCATGCCCAGTGACTGTGTACCTAAGTTTCTTTATCATGCACCTATGTTACCTACCAAAAACCTTTGAAAAAAATGTTTTATTCTGTTCATTAGCCCCAACATAAAGTAACATAAAACAGCTGAATTAAATTTGGATTTGTTGGAGTATATAAAAACTTTGCCCATATAAAAAATAACTCTTCTTAGTTTGTTAGTACAAGTATAAAAGGTCATATTTTATCTGACCAACATTCCTGTGTCAACATCACTATTGTAACATGCACGTAGGTGAACCACTTGGCATCTGTGGTTTGTACAATAAGCGAGCTGACAGTGATATTGGTCAGAGAAAGTAACGATGCTGTAGTTCTCATTAAATAGTGTAACTGCATACATTAAAATTTGTGAGGCGAGGCCTGTATAATTGTTACTTTATGGTAAACGTACACTGAAGTGCATTTAAATTAAATGGTTTTCTGTGTTCACATATATATGATCCAATAAGAAAGGTATAGCACTCAGACAGTACATATGGTATTACTGCTTGGTTGCTTTCCTGCCTGTATTGTCTGTGTGCCCTTTGTTTCAAGAATCAGAATTCAACACTAACTTATGATGGACTGCTTCAAAGACTAGCTGCATGGTACTAGTGGAAGATAATTTTAGAGCTAACATTAATCCATCTCTGAGTGTGAAGAATTGTGCAAGTAAATGGTGCAGTAAAGAATCAAAATACCTCACAGTTGCTGCCCCCTGCATCGTGCAGAGTTGCCATTCATAATCAGTGTTATTATAAATGAAGCGCATTCTCTTAACAGTTTGTTTTTAACATATAATGGCAACATGAACATTCCTTATGGAAACACTTCTTTGCTTTAACCTTGAAGATGCTGTGTGTATCAACTGGTATTGGTAATTTTGACAGCATCCAAGTGCAGTCCAAATGTGACCCTGTTTGTGCAAGATTTCTTTTCCAGCTAATGCAGTGGATTCATATATTTAACATTTTAGGCCATCTAATCCAGATGGTAAGGGCAGAACTCGTAACCAGGGCATACAATTTCTCCAGAGCCTTGGGGTCTTTTGTAACAAAATATGTATGTCTTAAGGTCTCCAGTCCTTGTATATCCTAGTGAAGGTCCGTATGAATTGTACCCAGAGGTCTATGGGCCTCAGTTCATGGCTCCCATGGCCATCTCATCTTCCAGCAACTTTATAACATGCTAAAAGTGCTTCAGACAATGCTGTTTGGAATTAAACCATTGACTGATTTCATAACAAAGTTTTTGAGTTGTTGTTTCCATTGTTATGTGGGACAATTTGGAAATTTTGGACAATTGGTGTATTGTATGTAATTTTGTTATCACCCTATCATATCAGATTTCCTTTTCACATGTTCGTGTAGCAGATTTATATGTAAGTTAAATTGCTTTAATGTTCTGACAGTTCTACATTGCCAGACATTCCCTTTTTCAAGCATTTGAGTAGCAGATCTACATGTAAAATTGCTTTTTAATATTCTGACAGTTCTACATTTACAGAGGGTGCAATTCCGGGATTGTTTGACCATAAAGGCTTTATTGAGGCCATACCACACGAGAAAACACCATTGGAGACAGCTGTAGAGCATGCCATTGAGGCTGGAGCAGAGGATGTAGTTGAATTGGAAGATGTAGAAGACAGTGCATTACAAGTGCGTAGTCCACCTCCGTAAGAAAGTGCCAAAGGCATTTTAGTGTATGCTTCCCACATACAGTGGAATGCTGGTAGTTTTTGTCTGTCTTTTCATGTTGATTATAGTATAATACCATGAATTATACTGTGGCCACTGTCCCCATTGCTTCTGTTTCACATCTCATAGCGCCCAATATGCTGTGCAGCTGATACAGCACAATTAATCTTTTTGCTTTCAGTAGAAAAAAATATGTGTGCTGAATTTAGCTGTCAAGCATGTGTAAATGATCATTTAACCCACAAATCTGGTTTATATGTAAGACATTTTTCTTTTAAGAAATGCATACAGAATTTTTTAGGAAACCTCAGGGAATACCAAGGTGACCAAAGTATGTTATTAAGGTTGGTCAGTTAGTTTCTTATGTTATTTAATTCTTCAAGCAACAAGTTAGCGTTACAGAATATTTTATGTTTGGCAATGCAATTCTATCCATGACACACAGTGAGCTCTTCCACTGCGGCAGAACTATCGGTTACTTTTATGGCAGTGAAAGAGCTGATGACCTCAGATCATTTTAGTTCATTTTCCAAGCATATATACTTGTGCATTTTCTGATTTCTGTTTTAACCAGGATGCCTGTCCTACATTTATTGTCTTGAAATCTTGGAGCCTCAACCTCCTAGAACCCTTAGGGCCTGTCCAGGCCTGTAATGGGATTGCTTTACCTTTACGTGTCCTACATTTGCTTGGTGTTAATGTATGCACCAGTTGATTATATATTTGGTTATTTAGTGAAACTAATTTGAGGTTGTACACTCTTCAGGATTTTATGTTCATGTTCTTAAATGGGTAGCTATCTATACAAGTTGTACTCATGGTGGCATGAAAGAATTGAAAGACTACTGAGAATTTTTCCCTTGGTTTCTGAGATCCCCTCTTATTGGTAGACAGTTAAATCTCCTACCATCCATGTGTTGAATAAAACTGTGAAGTGGTATTTAGTACTGGGCACAAACTTCTTCTTCCAGTACACTCTGTACAGTAGGGCCATTCTTGTTAAGACACTGTTACATATCTTTTAAATGTTTTTTTTTATTTGTAAATCAAACTAGTTTACACCAAAGAGCAATTTCTTGGAGTTATTGTTCATTCTGGCAAGACGGGTTGACCCTGCCTGTATCTCTATGCTTCCATTTACCAAATATTTATTTTCTACCAGATATCTATATTTTTTATGCATCTGCAATGAAAAGTTGCAAAAATGCACATCTTAGCTTTAGCCCTGTCTGACTGTTCATACATAACAACTCACAAACTAGTAACCATATTATCATCAAATTTAATTTTGGAGAGTTTCACTACAGTTTGTCAAAACATTCCAGTTTAGGCTAAAATTTGGCATAAATAACAAACCTTATATGAAGACTTATAAACCTTCTTGCATGTGTCTTCAGTGTAGCTTGTTGAATATTTAGTGGACTGAAAAATGTTCTATATAGAAGTTGCAGAGCAAAACAAAACTCATATTTTGTGCTGAGGTTACTGAGACATGTACTTGTCCTGTAAGACTTGAGGTTCCCACAGTAGTGGTGTTAACCCTTAGGTTACTAATGTCATATATATATATGGAGCACCTATTCTTGATGTTTCTAGATCACACACAACGACGCACCACAGTCGGTAGGACTCCTCTGGACAAGTGATCAC
>Ga0268261_10003556_pt1 | contig 11494 bp, 6 predicted proteins | sample TergutNc150P1_FD_190353 | JGI IMG/M metagenome (GOLD analysis project Ga0268261, IMG submission 190353) | Nasutitermes corniger P1 segment gut microbial community from laboratory colony in Florida, USA - Nc150 P1 (SPAdes) (version 2) | ecosystem: Host-associated > Arthropoda: Insects > Digestive... | reverse complement strand
CGGGTGATATGCGGAAACATGTGCTAGAGAAAACTGTTGGAAGTGAACGGGGTAAAAGAAAATATCCTGCTAGGAGGTGCCATGTTTGTGCTGCCCACAAACAAAGAAGTGAAACTCGGTACATCTGGAAGTTCTGCTTAGTGCCACTCCACAAGGGGGAATGTTTCCAGAGGTATCACACCCTCAAGCACTAGTAGGGTCTTTGGTGAGTATTTCCTGAAAATTTCAGTTCACAAAAATAGTTAGTAAATTTGTTATAAATTTTTAAAGACACACAGTATAAAAGTTGATTAAAATTGTTTAAACCCCGGAAACGGGCGTTTAAACAATTTAAATGACCCCGTCCTCAATTTGTTAATATTATCCTCCCATCAATGTCTGGGTCTTCCAAGTGGTCTCTTTCCCTCAGGTTTCTCTACCAAAACCTAGTATACACCAATCCCCTCCCCCATACACGCTACATGCCCCACCCATCTCATTCTTCTAGATTTGATAACCCGAAAAATATTGGGTGAGGAGTAAAGATCACAAAGGTCCTCATTATGTACTTGCCTCCACTCCCCTGTTACCCTATCCCTCTTAGGCCCAAATATTCTCCTCAGCATCGTATTCTCAAACAACTCTGCTTGCATGCCTCCCTCAAAGTGAGCAACCAAGCTTCACACCCATAAAAAACAAGAAGCAAAATTACAGTTCTATGTATCTTATAATCTTTGTATTTTTGGATATCAAACTGGAAGACAAAAGATTCTGTATCTAGATAACATATTATTACTCTTGCATATCAAGAAGAGGAGTGTGTGTGTGTGTGTGTGTGTGTGTGTGTGTGTGTGTGTGTGTGTGTGTGCGTGTGCGCGTGCGTGCATGCGCATGGGTGTGTGTGCGCGCGCATGCGCGCGCGCGTGTGTGTGTGTGGGTGTATGTGTGTGGGTGTGTGTGTGTGCGCGCATGTGCGCGTGCGTGTGTGCGTGCGTGTGCGTGTGTGCGCGCGTGCGAGAGAGAGAGACAGATGGAATTAGGCAGCTCAAACTTCACAGTATAGCTTGCACATTCCTTGCTCATGTTTAACCGTCAGTAAATTAACTATTTGCAACGACAGTACAAGCATTACTAAGCAAGATATCCAACCTTATCAGACACTCCAAAAAGCCAAAAGGCAATATGTGACAGTACACACATTGTGACTGGTTTCACAAAACTGCTACAACTTACATATTCTTAACTTTAAAAAGGTTTTAGGTATGACTGATACTAGAGGAAAAATTAATTAAAAAATTTTGGTGCGGCTTACAGGTGAGATGCTATTACGTTTCTTTTTGGTTTCATCTCAAAACTTACACTTCTACAAATACAGTATTAAATGCATTCTCAAGGAATCAGGGCATGAAAGTTTTGACTGGATTAATGTGGTTCAGGATACGGCAAGAGGCAGGCTCGTATGAACATGGTACCGAACTTTTCGGTTCCGTAAAATGCAGTAGATTTCTTGATTAGCCAAATAACTATTAACTATCAATTTCTCAAGAGGCAATCTGCTCCATGGACTTAAATCATCTATCATGCAGTTTCTTCCATAACTGTTCTCACCTGTACCACATGCGAGTTGCAACCCATCTGCTGTGAGCTCATGAATGTTTCTGAGGCCATCATCAATGGCCGTCCCTGTTCAGGTGTCACCACCATTTTATGGACCTCCTGTGCACCAATAAAAGCTTCAGGGGAGTCCCAATGGCTCATATCAGGCGCTATATTGCTAGGAGTGGGTAGAAGTGGTGGTCTGCGTTTTGGAGCAGGAACTCTGTATATTTCTTCGTGTGGCCTTCCTACAAATTGTTTATGATGATGATGATGATGATGATGCAAAGCTTCATGATGTGGTGGGCCTGAAAATTCTTCACAAAGTTGCATGTAATGAGGATGTCCAGGTGCCAATTTCTCACTTCCAGATACAGAGACAAGATTACCTTCATAATGTGACTGTGGAGGTGGAACAGGATAATAGTTCCCACCTTGATAGCCCGCATAAGATGCAGGGTATGACTGATGGTGATACACTGGTATCTGCTGTGGTACTGTTGGCAATGGCGGCGTACTTTTCTTTACCCCAAGTTCCAATTCAATTCGATCATCTAGAGGTATTCTCTTAGGTGAAAATGTTGGGGAGACAGCTGGAGATGCAATACGTTCCTCTTGGGTTGGAGGGTAACAGTCCGTATTGTAATGTGCACTGCACTGTTGATATGGAGAAGATGCACGATTCTCCTCTTGCTTTCCTGCAGCAGCAACTAGTTCTGAATCACTTATGGTAGAATCAGCAAGACTCCGCTTAAATCCAACTAAAGGAGATGATGCTGGTGAACAACTGAGCTCCATATCTGCTTCCCCTGACCCAATTCCAGTACCTGAACCCCATGACTCACTACCAGACGTCACAGGCAATGGAATATCTGGGATATAGTACCCTGATCCACTATTTTCATGTTCTTTGCGATTCTCCATCAACGGGCTGCAACTTCTTCTTTCAGCCCAGCGCCCTCTGTCTCTATCATGTTCTCTGTTCCTGTCATCCTTTTTCCTCTCTCGCCTTTCCTTCTCCCAATGTCTGTCTCCTTTCCTGTCCCGTTCCCGATCCCTCCCTCTGTCTAGATCTTCACTCCACCGATCTCGTATACATCTTTCGTCTCTCCTTTCTCTATCTGCCTGCCTCTCCCTAATCCTCTCACACTCCCGACTACTATCCCTCATTCTATCTTGGTCCCTGCTGCTGCTCCTAATTCTATCCATATTTCTACTGCCATCTCTCACCCTTTCTAGATCTCTGCTGTTCTCCCGTGACCTATCTCGGTCTCGGCTACTATCGTGCAGTCTAACCCTATCCCTGCTGCTTAACCTCATCTTCTCCTGGTCCCTGCTGCTCTCTCTCGGTCTATCATGATCCCTGATGCTGTCCCTAATTCTATCCTGGTCTCTACTATTCTCTCTCATTCTATCCCTGTCCCTGCTACTTTCCCTCAGTCTGTCTCTACCACTTCCTCCCATCCTATCCCTACAGCTCTCTTTAATCCTTTCATGATCTCTACTACTGTTTCTAATCCTACCATCCCGGTCGGTGCTACTCTCCCTAATCCGATCATCCTCTGCACTGTCAGAGGTCTCAATACTAAGTCTTGGGTGACTCACAAACCTCTCTCTGCTACTGTTCCTCTGTTCATCAAGCCTACTTCTCCCCTGTTCATCTTCCCTTACCCTCCTAGCAGGCACATCTTCCCAACCTCTGAAGTCAGGTGAAAGTGACCTTGACCGCGACCGATAGCGCACAACTCTGCTCTCCCAAGGAGTATCTACCGTAGAATTAGGTAGTGGTACAGGGTGGTCCCCACTGTCCACCCATCCAGGTTCTGACCTCACACTTTCTACCTTATCAAGGCAGCTGTCACCACCAGCAGCTTCTCTTTCAGCTTTGAAGTCAGATGGACGGTGCATGTCTGAATTGCTGCTTCCATCTTGTGGCTCTGTATTGCTCTCATCATAGTTTTTATATCCTTTTATCTGTTCGGAATCTTGCTTTTCATCTTCCATGCTACTGGCACAGTCTCCTCTCTTGGCACCACTCTTTTCTCTTTCACTCAACCCCCCTTCCAGTCTTTTATCTCTGTCTTTTTTATTCCTCTTCCTGCTATCAGTTTCCTTGTCTTCACTTCTGACCCTTCCACTTATATCCCTGTTGTCAGATTTATCTTTGGCTCTCTCCCCTTCAGTCTCTTTCCTTCTATTCCTCTTATCTGCCCCTTCATCATCCATGGAATGTTTGTCCATGAACATTCTGCAAATATCAGAATCTCTAACATCTTTTTTTGTATTGTCAGGACTGGAGCTTACATCCATGCCACAATGATACGAGGATCTCCTTCTGCTCAGCATATCTTCTGATTCAGGATCTAAAGCAATATCATGATGCTCCTTAAACATGTATGGATCTTTGTTTTCTTCTGAGTTACTACTACCAGCTGCAGCTACAACAGAATGATTCTGTTTCATATCACACTTTTGCTGAGAAGTAACATCATTATCTTGTTGGATGTCCTCCATGACACGTTTCACAGGAGCTGTCATCATGCCCCAACGAGAGGGTCTTTTACGTGTACGCTCCTTGGCAACAGCTTCATTAGAATGAGTTTGCTCCTGCTTGTCAACATCTTGAACTGATTTTACAGTTGTGGATGACACCTGCTCTTCAGCAACATTTGTTTCCAGAATATCATCATACAATGTTAAATTACTAACATCACCTTTCAAAGAAAATCCAACAGATTTCCAAGGATGTTTGATTTGTACTGGTAGTTTCACCGCTGCTGCACCATCCTTAGGCACTTCCTTTGATGCACTGCCTTCTTCATGACAGACTGGTTTGACTGTTAGGTGACATTCAGGTTCCTCTTTAATTTTATTGCCCATTTCAAAAGACATGTGAGAAGAATCTACTGTCTCATTTGAACCTACTGCTTGGACTTGCATGTCTGAGGACTCAGAATGGGTAGATTTACTTTCAGATACACTTTGAAGACGCGCAAGAGGAGAAAGAAGCTTCACTGTGATTAAATGTTTTTGCATAGGGGGTTTACCTAAAGGTTTGCGGGGACCTGGAGATTCTATTGGTTGGGATGCAGGGGTTTTTGTATCATTATCAGAAGTAGTAACTTGAGCAACATCTTCATTGAAGCTGCTATTGCTGGTGCTGGTGCTGCCTACTGGTGGTGCTGTTGATGGTAAAGGAGGCAGTATTTCACATGATTTTTCAATGTGCTCAAAGTTATGCTGGCACCTCTTATTTTCATATCCATCACTCTGAGATGCTGGTGGTGGCAATGGAATGTTTTCTAGCGACATAAATGAGTCAAGCTGAGGAATATTAATCTTTGATGAAAAACCCTGACTTGGTGAGTTGTAACCACTCCATTGGGCACTTACTTTATGATGTTTCACCGATGATGGGGAGGAACCACATAAATCTTGCATATGGGCCACAGCCACGGAATCCTCTACGTTACACGGTGGACTACTCAGGCTGTCCAAAGACATTTCGCATGCATACCTGTCAACTATCTTTGCATCTTGACTCGATGAGTCCAAACAGTCATAAATATTCTTTTTCACAGTATCAGAACCCAGTTGACCATCAAAAGTATCGCCTGGACTATATATATTATCAGACTCCTCAACATCTAGAGCTCTCTTACTAATGTTCTGTATTTCTTTATTTACATTTGATGTCGAAAAACTTAAGGGCTCAACACCACCTTCACCTGCCTTCCTATTCCAAGTGTCAGATTTCTTAGAACAGTCATGACTAGCTTGTGGTTTACTGTCTTTAACACATTCTGCTAATGGCTCACCTTCTCTGTTCTCGTCTGTAAACACTACATCTTTATCAACAGTTTCTTGCTTCATTTTTCTGAATAAGGGTGAAATGTTTCCTTTCACAGATCTATCTCTTTCCTTTTCAAAATTTCTATCCACTATTGCACAGTAGCCTTGCCTTAAACTCTCTCTCGTATGAAATTTGTTTTCATTCTGACTTACTGAATCCTCTGCACATTTGTTCCTCATACCATTATCTGCACCACTTGCGCTAAAATCCTTGGAAGTCATGTAGTTCAGTGTGTTATCATCCACTGTTACCTCCACTTGCTGAGGTCCGAATCCTTCAAATGTACCATACTCACAACTTTCAAACTGTGACTGGTTCACTTCTTCCATAAAGGAATGGTCCCTGATTCCTGGATGGTCTGCAAAATCTGATGGGTCCAACTCCATATCTCCTTGGCTATGACCCCTCTTCTGCCCATCTCCATCTTCATGCTTTAAATTGTTTCTGTTGTCTGGCTGGCTTCTGGATACAGCACTACCGCTCTGCTCTTTACCTTTTCTGTCAGTGGAGCTGCGACGCTGAGGAGTGGGTGAGTGTTCAGGAGAAGACGAAGGAGATCGTCTTCGTTTTCGACCTAAGCTGTTCAGCGGTGAGGCAGAATGGGAACGTTGATCGCGGCGTCTTTTCTTCAGAACTTTTCTCTTCTCAATTCCTCTTCCTCTATCATCATCTGCCTCTAATGTTACATTGGCGATTACTCTTTCATGATTATTTTCTGTAATTCTGTCCCGTTTTCTCTTAGGTTTATGACTCTCTTCCCAGCAACTCTCACCAGAAGAACTCACATCTTTACCTTCAAACATGCTACTGTTCTCAATTTCCTTTCTATTCTCTTTGTTTTCACTCTGACTCTGTATTTTGTGATCCCTACTAATATTACTATCACTAGACTCTAATATTAAAGCTTTTCTATCTTCTTTCAATGATGTTTGCCTACTGGTTTTCTTTTGTTTATTTTCTGCATTGGCAGCATTTTCAAAGTGCCCTGCAGATATATCGCTGTCATCCTGATGTCTAACTTTCACAATCTCAGCCTCCAATTCCTCCAAGCTGATTGTGTCATCCCTATTATTCAGTCTATTGCCTGACAATCTGTGACTCCCTTCCCCTTTATGACCTGATCGGGAAATCTTGCTTTTATTGTTCTCAGTGTCACTATTAGCAGAATCATGATGACGCTTTTTTTTCTTCCTATTTCTCTCCTTTCTTTTCTTGCGTGCCTCTTTTTTTGCTTTTTTTGAATTCTTCCTCCTCCTCCTTTTTGAGCTCTTTCCATGGCAGGATGAAGATGACGACGATGATGATGAGGATGATGATGAAGAAGACGAAGAAGATGACTCTGAAGAACTGGAGCTGCTGCTGTCATCTGAGCTGCTGTCTCCATCACCTTTTCTATAGCTTCTAATTCCTTTACTTTTCCGGCGCTTATGTCCTCTGTCAGAATTACTTGAAGGAGATTCATCATCTGAATCAGAACTATCATCTGATGATGAGCTCGTCTCAATTTTCCTTCTCTTGTTTCGTTTACGCTGCTGCTTCTTTCTACGAATATATTTCTTCTTTTTCCTTGATGCCTTCTTATATTTGGCCTTTGCTTTTTCAGACAATTCCTTGACTTCATCATCGCTCACTCCTTCTGACTTCTTCCTACCTTTTCCTCTTTTGGTAGTAACACGTTTCCTCTTTTCATGGTCATCTTCTGAACTTGAGGAACTTGAGTCATCACTACTGGAGCTGCCATCACTAGTGTATGACTTTTTACGACTGGTCATTTTCTTCGTAATTTCTCTTTTATTTTTTCTTTTCTTTTCATGTTTCTTCAGTTTCAAATTCTCCTCTTCTTCTTCTTCTTCTTCTTCTTCTTCATCTTCTTCTTCTTCTTCACTAGACGATGAACTGGAACGTGGTCTGAAGTCTTGTTTCTTCTTCTTTTTAGCATTACTCTCTTGTCCTTCTCTAATCACTTTCTCCAACAACATGAAATCAGTACTTACCATATCTTCCCTACTTTCAACCCTCTCCTTACTATCTTCATCCCACGTATCATTTACACTTAGGTCCATCTGTCGTCTCTCAAATATATCTCCTTCCAAAACTTCCTTGTCCGATTCTGCAGACTCTTGCTGGTGATATGGCTCGTCACCAGAACCACCTGGTTCATCAGCAGGAGCAGTTTCAAAGCTCACAGCTTTCATGAATTCCTCATACTCTGATACAAGCTTTTGATCTGTGTTACCTTCATTACTAGTCTCTGCAGAAGCCAAGTTTTCCTTGCTCAACTCATTAGTTTGCAGTGCAAATTCAACAGCTTGCATATCACCCCCATCATCAACTTCCATTCCTTCTTCATCCTCCTCCTCCTCCTCCTCTTCTTCTTCTTCTTCTTCTTCTTTGTCGTCTTCTTCATCTTCTTCTTCTTCATCATCACCACAACCATCACTACCATTATCATCTTTGTCATCAACACAATCATTATCTTTAGTCTCTGCTACTATTATCTTTCCATCTTCCAGAGTTTTCTTTGACTGCTCTTCCTTCCTCAAACTCTGCCTCTCTTCATCATGTATGTGTTCTTCTCCTTGAAAGTCTATGTTATTATCACATTCTTCAGTAATCCTACTTTTAATGTCCTCTGTTAAATAATCTGGACCAACAAATAAGTTAGTGTCCACTAGTTCATGATTTAAGGATTCCTTTACTGTAACATTATGCTGAACTTCTTCAGTGGATACAATGTCTTCTTCATAATCACTGTCCCACTTTGAGCGAACTGTAGTTCTTTCAGCATTTGGCACATTAACAGCTGCAACAGCAGACTGCATCTCAGGTGTTCTTTCTTCATCTTTTTCATTACGGGATGTGTGGTTGTCATTTTCAACAACATCCCTTGCATCTACTGACAGTTTCCGTTCCATTACATTCTCTCCATCCATTTCTAGATTCTCCTTCTCACTTTTGATAACTACTTCAGCTTCAGAAAGTAAATTATCATCTTTACCTTCATGCTCTGTCAACAGAAGATAGTTTTTTTCAGGAAACCAAGATCGTTCTTTTCGTCTACCATCAATGACATTTTCAGGAGAGGCTGGACTACCTCCAACTTCTGCCTCATCGTATGACACCTGAAGGGCTGCCAGGCTGCTGGAAAGATTCTCACCAGCTTCTTGTTTAATTTTGATAGGTTCCTCTTGCTGTTTACTGCTGATGATTTCCTTCATGAGTGTCACCATCTCAGAGGTAGCATCACCAAATATTTCAGTCCTTGACCGGAAGTGAGCACTGGTTGAGTCAGGATTTTCACAGTATGAAACTGGAGGACGAGCTTTCGTGTAACGCACAAAACTTCGTGGATATTCTATTACCATCTGCGCAGAGTTAGTGATCACTAGAGGAAAACGTAAGCGAGATGGACCCTCAAATGGACGATATAAATGATCCAAGTCTTCCTCAGTTTTACCTTCCTTAACAGCATCATGGTTCGGTGACTTGCGGTGTTTCCTATCTTCCCGAGATCTAATGAAAAAAAAAAAACAGAAAACTTATGGACCTTACGGATGAAAAATATGTTCATCAATAACATGCCTTCAGAACCAGACAAACTCTGAATCTTAAAAGAATCAATTTTACAAGCACTTCAAAGAATTTATCTGTACATCAGAACGAAACTGTGGAACAAGGACCTAAATATTGTTAAGTTTTATTGAAAAATACAATTTAAGAAACTGTTCTGTGCAGCAGAATCAACCAATACAACCTCAAAGCAATTTTACTGTTAATCAGAACATTACATCACACTTCACAATTACTGATGTTGAAATGAAGTACAGCAAATCTTCATTAACATTAAGTACTATGATTCAAAGAAAGATACAGGGCTCCACAGACTGTTAACTTGAGTGAAAATTACATATATAGGCAAATCACAGTCTACATTATATACTAACTTCAAGTAATTTAAATTTTACTACCCACAAGGCTTAAATATCACTCTAAATTGCAAATGAATGGCAGTTTGAATTAACTACATCTATAGCACACCAAATGCACTTGCAAGGCTGTGAAGTGATACTTTCAATTAAACAGTATTTGAAATCAACTGATAGTGAATTACCAACACTTCACTGCAGAAGCACTGCAAACCTGTCAAATGCTCACCGACTTCTGCGATCCCTGGATTTCCTACGGCGTCTGTCTCTACTGTGACTACCACTTGAACCACCTCCAAGATCTCGGTCATCCAGCTTCAGTTTCAGGCGTCTGATCTCTTCCATACGATAACCACCAGAACGAAAGTGAGCCCAACTTGTAGGCAGTTCTGTGGGTGCAACACGGTATCGCTTTTCATCTTTGTGTCTGTCCTTTCCACTTCGACTGTGTCGTTCCTTGCTTCTTCTTCTTTCATGCCCATCAGATCTGCGTCTACTGCTGGTTCCCCTGTCAGAGTCCTTTTTCCTCTCTTCCTTTCTTCTCCCACCATCATGCCTTTCTGACCTCCCTCCATCTGCATCCATCTCAGAATTCACTGCACCTTTGTCATTACTGTGTGCTTTCTCAGTCTGTGACAGCAGACTGTCTAACAGAGACTCAATTGCACCTTTCTGCTGCTCCAGTAGTGGATTTCCACTTAAATCAAACTCATCTTTGGGTTTAACTGCAAAACAGAAATTCTGAAATTTACAAACATGCGAGGCACTGGGTGAGAGAAATGGGAAATGGGTTGGCCTGTAGTGACGTTGAGATTATATTATGACATATTTAATCACACAGCATTACGTTACCTTAAAACAGCAAAGTTTTTCATCACTATGCAGAATAATTATGCATGTAACACACTTGGCAGAGACCACTTGGAACACATTTGCCATACAGAAAAGAACATCAAAATGAATATTACCGAAAGAGTGTGGGCATATCAAGTGGATTCATATGGCTCTGAATAGGAATCAGTGGTGCGATCTAGTGAATATGACAGTGGACTTCCAAGTTCCAAGAAAGGTAGGGAATTTCTTGACTAACTGAGCTACGGATAGTTTCTCAAGAAGGACTCTGCTCCATGCAATGTGTAAGCTACTTAATGTGGAATAATACTGATAGGGCTAATACATCAACTCATTGTCATCATTACCAGTGAGTTCAAATTGTCCTTTGAATGGGGTTACCTATGCATTAACCCCAGGTTAATGCAGTATTACTTAATATTTCATGGAATGAAGATGAAAAGGAAACAAATCAAGTAACATAACAAATGATGTCAAGTATCACATCCTGTATCACTCAGCTAATTGTTCCTCTTCTGCAAGTTGATGGTCACTTTCAAAATATTTGCCTCTAAACCACAGGATTCACAATGAAATCTCATTACTACTGATCTCATTAGAATGCTTTCATATGTCACTCAACTTGAAACTTAAATTATGTTTTCAACCATCCTCTTTTCATCATGAGACCATGTGCCATGGACTGAACAACACTGGTTACACACTAGTAATCACTAGTGCTCCATTGCTCAGTCTCTAGAGGGAGAAGAGGATCCACTGCATACTTCTACAGCAGACAGTGTGGTGTAGTTACAATGTATTAACCTTTAACCCTTATCCTGCTAACATGGAGAATATGGTGAGCTCCTAATACTGCCAGCATATGGCACATGGGATTTAACTCGGCGTTTAAAGGGTTAAGAACCGTGCGTCCTATATATAGGACGGGCGTACCGCTACCCTCCAAATGTTGCATTTTATATATTTTTTCAACAAATATAAGTACTGAGTATTTTAAACATGCTGCACACTCTCCATTTTTCTCTTCAAAATGTCGTTTATTTCATAATGCTACCTTTTTTGGTTCCTGTATTATTCACATTTTATACAGGGTGTGCTAAAATTTAAATGTAAAATTTAAGGTTTGTAAGTCCGTGCATCATCATACAATTCAAATAAATCACCAACCTGATGCAACAGTTTTTCAGTTTATTATCCTGACATTTGTTTACAGCTCAACATGTTTCGGGCGTTTTCCCGCCCATCATCAGGAGCTCAATGACTGCAGTGGCAGCCTCTGGTTTTACCT
>Ga0268261_10003555_pt1 | contig 11495 bp, 3 predicted proteins | sample TergutNc150P1_FD_190353 | JGI IMG/M metagenome (GOLD analysis project Ga0268261, IMG submission 190353) | Nasutitermes corniger P1 segment gut microbial community from laboratory colony in Florida, USA - Nc150 P1 (SPAdes) (version 2) | ecosystem: Host-associated > Arthropoda: Insects > Digestive... | reverse complement strand
CGACGAGCTGATCACTCGTCCAGAGGAGTCCTACCGACTGTGCTGCGTCGTCGTGTGTGATCTAGAAACATCAAGAATGGGTGCTCCATATATATATGACGTTAGTCGCCTAAGGGTTAATAACCCATCATACCACTTATAATCCAAAATTTTGGTGTTAATGTCGTCAGAAAATATGAACCTGTATCCAAATCAGTATCATAATAGGTGATTATGTGATGTGTTACATGAAGTGTAGTATTGGCAAGAAACTGATAAAATTCATTTGGGAAGAGTGATACAGTTTTAATTTACTGTGTAAATGCTGAAGAAACGACAACTGACATAATCACATTCAAGCAGTGCAACACAGCATTTTAAAAATGTAGAAACTTTGGCTTGGGCATCTCAGAATTTAAACATAATAATTACTATTAACCCTTTAAATGCTGAGTTAAATCCCATCTGCCATTTGCTGGCATTATTAGGAGCTCACCATATATTCCACGTTAGCAGGATAAGGGTTAATATGCTGATTTTGATCTGTCCTCCCTGTAGCATATTTAAATATTTCATAAAAGACATCTCTCAAGGCGTGACACCCCCGTTATTTGTATAATACACACTAATAAGATGTGATCCAGCGATACACAACTTTGTAATATGCATTACTACAGTTATGTAATATTTTTTTTTTTTACATTTTCTGATACAGCCTGATGATAGATGCCGGATGCAGCCAAACGTGTAGCTGCTTTGAATTTGCTACACAAAAAGTTGGGTATTGATGAGTCTTTTATTAATAGGCCATATCTCAGTTTCAAGACACTGGGTTCAAGTTCCAAATACTGCCCAGAACAGAAGGGCTTTTAATATGTACTGCACATTAATACATTACAGAGCGTACAATACCGCGAGTACGGCAGCATATGAAGAATCAAAGGTCCGTACATTGCACCGAGACCGGCATTGAAGGGTTAAATTAGGTCACATAAACAGCAGCATCCCAGGGTTATAGTATTTGCTTCTTTTGACTGGCATCAAATCTAGTTGCAAGAATGTCAAATACAAATGCAGGGCAGACTTTGTCACACTTAACTACATGTCATGGCTTGTTGGAACATTTCCGACACCTTCAAGCCTATGCAACATCCCACACATCATACGCGCAACCACTATTCTCAACGTCAGCCATGACTGTCATTCACTTAGTCATGTATATTGCTATGAATATACCTATCACGAATTAGCAACATGTGTGTCAGGGTCAGCTTCATACGTTTCATGCCGCCTTCCCCTGAAGATGAGAGCAACACGTTCTGCTGAAACGTCAGCAAATGAGAACTACGCTCTTCGGTGTTATTGCGACCACAGATCATACATGATTGCGACTAACCAGAACAGCGCATTTCTGAGGTACTTCGCTGCGGCAGACTGAATTCACGTACGTAAATGGGGGTGATCTGCGTGTAAATGTATACCCAACTACCTGCCAGTTCCTCCTAGAATAAATATCTTTTTGATATGATCTGTGGCTTTTGATTACTTTTGGTCTACATCTTTCACGAAGAGAAATATAAAATGAGGCAGGGATAATTGTGTCTATGCAGTTTCCTCATTTTGAGCAGCCGCGAATTATGGTCGCCGATAATGTTGAAATATATTTTCCTGTGCTAAATTTGTAAGTATCGTGATTACGAACGGCCTAATTAGGAGAATTCAAAAGGGACGGTTAAGCTGCAGTAACAGCTTAAAGGCATACAAAGGTAGGTTGCCATTTGGCGCGATTTAGTATCAGACGGTAGTTCGGTAGCTCGGTGGTCATGTACAAAGTAAACACACTGTATTATGATGTTAATTACATGAAATGAGTATGGTTTAGTTCACGGATGACCAAAATGTGAGTTATTGTACGAATTCAGTTAGTACGTTATTTAGATTACGTCTATTTGATTTAATTTGACAAACACCATGGGATTACCATTGTGTATCGATGTAGCTCGGAACATACACAAAATTTGAACGTAACATGTTATTGTTGCAAAAACTTCAAGGGTAACTAATACTTCTTTAAGGTTATAATTAATTACGTTGTAAGAATTTTGCACCAGTAAAACCTGTGACATTACAGGGTCTATCACGTATGTATATAAAGCTTAATTTAAATGATAGATTTTGGGATCTCACGGCTGTGGCAATGAAGTTTACTGTCACGGATTGCTGTGTCAGGTATATGACGTCATGTACTTTAGTGTGTATGTATACGTTTCGTAGGAAACAGCTAGCATACGTCTCCCGCCGCTAGCTTGCTGGGATTGCGGGTTTGAATCCTGTTGGGGGCATGGATGTCTTTGTGTTGTCAGGTAGAGGTCTCTGCGATGGACCGATCACTCGTCCAGAGGAGCCCTACCGAGTGTGTCATTGAGTGTAATCAAGTGCAGCAGTAATCCTCGAAACCTTACAATGAGTAAGTAGAAAGAGGTCAGACTAAGAAAGACAGAAAGAAAGGAACATACTATGTCCATCAGATTGGATTACTAATCTTTGTTAACCCTTATCCTGCTAACGTGGAATATAGGGTGAGCTCCTACTAATGCCAGCAAATGGCAGATGGGATTTAACTCGGCGTTTAAAGGGTTAATTTATATGTGCATGGTCTTTGGATTTACCCTTGTTGCAGTTGTGAAAAAGTATGTTTGCACTTTCACCTTTTAAGATTGGTCCAAAATCACGTGACCTGCATGAGTTCTGCACAGGTATACTCACAGTTATACAATTCTTCTGTGACTGCAGCTGACTCTCATTTAAATACAGCCATCGGTAAATATTTAATTATTGGCTGAGTAACTTTTTGGATTGCACTTGTTTATAGAGGTATTATGTAAATGTAATTTAAACTTCAATGTGAAATGGAATGAGCAGTTCAATGATATGGTATAGAAATATTCATAGGTACTGCAGTTAACTGCAGTCCAGACAAAAATTCAGTCTTTGGTAGCAAGAAGTGTGTTTGGAAACTACCACTTACAGTGACTGAAAAAATCATGGCTGACATTCAGAATACAGATGACATCTTACCTTATTCCATGTACTGTTTCTGTATCAAACAGACCACACTTTGTAGAGTTATAGGCATATACTCATACTAGAGTTAAAATGCTTTGGGTGCAGGTTTACTTTTTGTATCATGTTGATGCTGTAGTATGGTTTAGATCACCAAATCATCTCTCAGTTTCACTGTAAGAACATAATTAGCCACTTCAAGCTCAGCAGCACATGTAACTCTAATTGAAGCCTTCCCCCCCATCTAAGTGGTCTGCATGCTGACCCAAAAATGTGAATATTCCTGATACATTTCAAGGCAAGAATGTCACCATATTCTGAAGGTATTACAAAATTTAATTATAATAAGGAGAGTTAATTACTTCGATATTTATTTTCCATGAAACTCATCACTGCTGTACCAGTTTCTGAAATCATTTAGCTAAAACTAAGTGATTTTTTTCTCAGTCCTTTTCACTTTTGTAATGTTTTTTTTTTATAAATTAATTTTTTAAAGTAACTGGAAACAATGCGTCAAGTTTAAAATCCCTCTGTTTGTAATGTGTACACATACAAACCAGTGCTTGAGGTTTTCAGGTATAAGTGACTGTTACATATCAGACAATGCTCAGCATCATTTTGCAGCACTTTAATAAATGTTTAAAAATTACATAAGTTTATGTCTATAATATAAACTGTATAATATCACAGTCAAATAAAAGTTATTTTATTTATAATTTACAGTATCCAGTATCCCTCTGTTTGTAATGTGTACACATACAAACCAGTGCTTGAGGTTTTCAGGTATAAGTGACTGTTACATATCAGACAATGCTCAGCATCATTTTGCAGCACTTTAATAAATGTTTAAAAATTACATAAGTTTATGTCTATAATATAAACTGTATAATATCACAGTCAAATAAAAGTTATTTTATTTATAATTTACAGTATCCATTAGGACATTTGTAATACATTTATGTTCCTGACACAAAAGGTAGTTTTGGACGATGTATATTTTATGTGTCTGTTTAAAAGGAGTTTAAAACATTCAGTGAATGTGGAAGGAATTTGCTTCATACAGGCATTAGGCATTATGAATGCATTCTGCCTACAACTATCAGAAAGTACACCTTCTACAGGCAGAGGAGATTATCTGACAGTACAACTGCCCATTCTTTCCTGTAACCACAGAGCATTGACCATAAGCATCCAGATACAGGGCTGCCTAGTTGGACATCCTCATTTGCAGTACCTTTCTTAATTAAAGTGTGTTATTTAACGAAACTGTCAACGGATAAGATTATATAGCACTGGTGATACATGGATGAATGAATGAATAAAAGAGTATGTACCAGTGGTGGAATGATAACTTACGTATTCACAGATAAACCTGCCCCAATACCATTTTGTCCACCACAAATCACAGGTGGACTGGCCTGTCTTCAGACCTGGGCCTCGAAAGGGATGGGCTGGCAACTAACTGCCTAGGTTGTGGCTTGATAACTTTGAAATATGTCTCTGAATATTACACTACAGCCACAATCTTATTTATTCTCAGCCCTCTACCCCCACATGCACGGTATGCAAGTCTGAAATCTCTGCAAATGTATGCTTGTTATATATAATATGCAGTAATCAGAAAACAGAAGAGCATATTATGAGTTCAAATGTCCCTTGGTCTTCCTATATTAATGGGGTTTGAACGGTGTGCGGCACTAGGAAACGCCTCTCTCCATATGATCACAAGATCCCTTTGACAGTTTTTCCTCCCAGTAGTGCTGTCTTAAGAAAGACATCCACAGTTTCTCTCCCAAAGCCACTATCTGAAGAAAGACAGGCAATTTAGTATCACTCCATACTGCAGCACATTTCCATTTAACTGAATGCTAGAGGTCAGTGTCTGATTATTATATATTCATACATTTCTGTATGATAAAAAAAAATATATATATTACCAGCCAAAAATAATCATCATTTTGTAATTACTAAATTTTATGTTACTACATTGGTGCAAAGAATGAGGATATCTGATACAGATATAACAGTAGCAATTTACATTAGGCCTTAAGCTATGTATTACATATTACTGACATTGTATACAAATCAAATTTTTAAATACAATTAAATAATTCATAACAATGTTATTTTATACACATTCAAACAATGGATAAATTTTAAGGTACGCATTTTATGCAGCACTTTGTGTACAAAGATAACTTAAATCTCTGCATCCCCAACCAATTAATACTGATCTGTGACTATGCAAACTGCTGAACAAAAACCCTCTTTTTATTTGGGCTGGATGAAAATTTTTGCTTCTCTCCACCAGTTTAATATATCATTATGAGGGCAGTGATATAGTATCGAAATATCCAAAACCATTGTTTTACAAAGTTAAAATTATAATTCTTGGCTTAAACTGATAAATTACAGCAAATACTTTCCTGAGATGTGACACCAATATAGCCTGGTGGTTGAAATTTACAAATATTTCAGCACAACCTTCTGCCTCTATATCCAGGGTAGAATGAATTACAATTTTTGGCAATCACTGGTCATGTTGATATATTGCATAATACATCAGTAGCACAAAATTACCCTCATTTATTTGGAACAATTAAAAAACAAATTCCATCCTCTATATATGGGAAGGCATGTCCTCTAGTTATGAGAAACAAAGAAGTGTATGAAAAACTAGCATAGATGTCTAATGCAGGTAAAATAATACCTACAGTATTTGACTGAATTCCATTACTTATGACCACTACTTCATTGTAATTTATATATGCATAATTGCTTTGAATATAAAGAGATCAGAAAGAATTAATTTACTTAAGATAACTCAGAAATTTAAAAAGCTCTAACTCAATAAAACATTTCAGTGGGAATATAAATATATATATCTAACACTAAAAGACTACATTACTTGACAACCCTAATTAGTTTCTGGTTCCTTTAACTCATGATATAATTAGACATAGGACCTTGAAATTATATCCATATCATAACAATTACTTTTTGTTACACCATACAACATAAACATCTAGTTACTTCAGTAAGGTATTACCCTATTTCTAATTAATCACACTCTAAGTGCAAATATGCTACTGGTACATATCACAAATTAACAGTTTTTGACAGCACTCATCATAAACATAGTGCACTTTATGATTTGAAGGATAAGAATCTGGATATTTTGACTGATCAAATTTTATATGAAAGTACAAACACTTCAACCTTGATGGCAGGAACAGGACTTGTGTCTGCTGGAAATAAGTTACATTATAAGAACACAGTAACCAAAACAACATGGTCCTTCCCAACTCAATAGTCTGCATGGCAGTGACACATTGTGGTGGTGTTGTTCCAGGTTAAGAATTTTATAAGACAATCAAGTTGAATCTTAGTGAGTGAAAAAGTACTGCAGAGTTTCACGAAAGGCAGGCAATGCATGCATTAGAATGTCGGTGTTTGAATTTGAATGTGGACAGATAGATGCACAGACATATACAGCCCCTAATAGTGTTCTGAAGAAACAACCCAATAGATCCAAGTTTCTCTAACATAACAGCCACTGAAGAAGCATCCATGGAGGCTCTGTACATGTTGTTGCCTGTACATAATTTCATTTTATGATTAACTAAAAAATAATCAGTATTATGAACAAAAAGAGTATTTGTAAATTTTATGTATTATTATTATTATTATTGCACACATCCATACATGAGTTGACTTTGCAGACAGCTTCCTTAATTTTAGTTACATTGGCAGGCCACAGGTAAAAAGTTTCTAATATTGCAACTACAGGCTTTTTACAACTTCTAATATATTCTCACAATGAATGTTCACAAGACTATGAATGCAATACTTGTAACAAGAAGACACATGAAAATGTACAAAAATTTAAGTACCATGATAATAAGTCTACATATTTCATATTCATGTGTTCTAAATGTGATACTTATCATTATCACAGATATATTTAAATTCTGTATCAATGAAATATGTTGTACCTCTGAGAAGCAGTCCCTTTCACACAAGCAACATGCAAGGACTGTCTTTAAAAACTTAGGATTTTGCTTCCATCATCCTACACCAATACAGGAAATGTGGAAAGCACTAACTGCTGTTATTTGCTTTACAGTGAGGCCAGAGTAATCTCAAGATGTGGGCTGGCTGATCGTTCTAATGGGAACATACGGGGCTGTAAGGAATATAACAGTTAATGTAAGCCACATTTAAAAACAGGATCATCAGAAAATAATTCCCATATTGTAAAAAAGTTACCATGATAAGTGGGTCCCTGTCACCATGGCATGGCACGTCGTCAGGTTGTGGATGGAGGAACAGCCTCCAACATGGAGGGTACATGCGGATATACTAAATAAGCAGTCACAGACAGCCAACAAGGGGTGATCCTCCAGCTTTTAACTCCTCACCATAAAAACTGACTTTGTTATGAAACATGGATACGTGCTTCAGACCTGGACTGTAGAACAATTCGTTCTGAGATCCATAAACTTGTTAATTCAATTTGGTATAAGGAAGAATTGCCTGAGGAGTGGAAGAAGTCGATAATTGTACCTATTTATAAGAAAGGTGATAAAACAGACTGTAGTAATTATAGAGGCATATCACTTTTGTCAGCTATGTACAAAATTTTATTCAGCATCCTGCTGTCAAGGTTAACTCCTTATGCAGATGAAATTACTGGGGATCGTCAATGTGGATTTCAATGCAACAGATGAACTACTGCTCATACATTCTGCATTTGTCAAATACTTGAGAAAAAATAGGAATACAATGAAGCAGTGCATCAGTTATTTACAGACTTCAAGAAGGCTTATGATTCAGTATGGAGGGGGTCTTGTACAATATTCTCATTGAGTTTGGTATCCACATGAAGCTGGTAAGGCTAATAAAAATGTGTCTGAATGAAACCTATAGCAGAGTCTGGTAGGCAAGCATTTGTCTGATGCGTTTCCTATTAAGAAAGGTTTGCAATAGGGAATACTTTATCGCTCTTGCTTTTCAACTATGCCTTAAGAGTATGCCAGTAGGAGGGTTCAGGTAAATCAGGATGGCTTGACATTACATGGTACACATCAGCTTTTGGTGTATGCTGATGATGTTAATATACTGAGGGAAGCATACCTACTATAAAGAAAAACACAGAAACTTTGTTAGTTGGTAGTTAGGAGACTGGTCTAGAAGTGATTGCTGATACAACTAAGGACATGGTAATGTCTCGAGATCAGAATGGAGGAAAAGTCACAATATAAAGATTGATAATAGCTCCTTTGAAAGGGTGGAAGAATTCAAATATTTGGGAACAACCTTTACACATCAAAATTCTATTCAGGAAGAAATTAAGAGCAGACTGAAGTCAGGAAATGCTTGCTCTCATTTAGTGCAGAATCTTGTGTCTTCCAGTTTGCTGTCCAAAACTTTGAAGATTAAGATACACAGAACTATAATTTTGCCTGTTGTTTTGTATGGGTGTGAAACATGGTCGCTCATATTGAGGGAGGAATGTAGGCTGAAGGTGTTTGAGAACAGGGTGCTGAGGAGAATATTTGGGCTTAAGAAGGACAAGGTAACAGTGGAATGGAGAAAACTACATAATGAGGAGATTAATGAGCTGTACTCCTCACCAAGTATTGTTCAGGCGATCAGCTCGAGAAGAATGAGATGGGCGGGACATGTAGCAAGTATGGGGGAGAGCAGAGGTGTATACAGGGTTTTGGTGGGGAAACCTTAGGGAATGAGACCACTTGGAAGACCCTGGCATAGATGGGAGGATAATATTGAGATGAATCTTAAGAAAGTGGGATGTGAGGGCATGGGCTGGATCGATGTGGCTCAGGATAGGGACAGGTGGCGGGCACATGTGAATGCGATAATGAACCTCCGGGTTGCACAAAATGCAGGTAATTTCTTGACTAGCTGAGAACCAGTTAGCTTCTCAAGAAGGACTCTGCTCCATGCAGTAAGTAAGTAAAAAAAGTTATATTTTTGTTATGATGTGTCAAGAAAGCCATATATGAAGGCGGATGTACCCGAACTCACGGCTAGGAAATGGAGAACTACCACCTTGAAATGAACAACAGGCAAGCTCAGCCAAATATGTATGAAAAGGTGATTATCGCTTGGATGTTTGTTGTGTGAAGTACGGTACCCATACTAAACACTAATTAAACACTGCAAGTTCTTAACATAAAAAAGCAATGTACATTTGTTCCCATGTAACTTCTTACAGTATGGCCTCTTGTCTGTTGATCCTGTATGTCTCTTATTTAGCTATTAAATTAGTACAGGGATGAATGTAGAACTAATATTACTATAGTGCTAAATACAGAATGGAGTCCTAATGTATGCAGGTTTGACCCCCCCAAAAAAAGGATTAATGAAGAATACATAATGCATTACAACAGTCAGATTCTATGACTTAGTGGCAGACCACTGTGTGTGTTTACATGAAAGTCATGCCTCTGAACACTTCTCCAGTACCATTTATTATAAACCATGTTCATTGAAAATATGAATATGGGAGGTGGGGTGAAGTCTTTGTAGCAAAATATTTTGCAATGACTTGTATGATGACAGAACTTTAAAAACATAATGTTGATAGAGGCAGCTATTGCAAATATAATAATAATAATAATAATAATAATAATAATAATAATAATAATAATAATAATAATAATAATAATAATAATAATAATAATAATAATAATAATAATAATAATAATGATGATGATGATGATGATGATGATGATAATAATAATAATAATACCACCAACAACAATCATAATAACTATGATAACAACATATTTCATGGGCAAAATAACATTACATCTAGCACAAATTGTTAATACATAACAGATGCAACAGTATATACCCTAGAGACATGGTTGGATGCAGGTATATAATTGTAAACACTCTGCATAAAGGTGATAGCAACAAAACAACAATAACAACAACAACAACAACAACAACAACAACCACCACCACCACCACCACCACCACCACCACCATGATACCTTAATTTGTGGCCACAGAACAGCTGCAACATTACAGACCCTACAAACATGGTTTTAGGTATATAATTGTAAAGACCCTGCATAAAGGGATAAGTAGTAGTAGTAGTAACAATAACAGTAACAATAACAATATGGTTTCCACTCAAAAGAATGAATTGCTTTTTGTTTGTGTTATAAATTCTTATTACTGTTATGGCTGGTGATCCATTTTAAGTATTTACATATATATGTTACAACAAATAATCCTGAAATATGTCACTACCTATTCTTGCTAGTAAAAACTGTAGTTCCCTAAGTGCAGTGGGCAAAATTAGTATTTGCTGGTAACATCTAGAAGTTGGTGGTAAAAACACAAAATGGAAGACTTAGTATTTAACTGCTCTTTGCAGAACTGTATCTCTGCTAGCCAGAAGCAGTTCTTACTGGTTTTTGTTATCACCGAGAAGTGACAGTAGTTCATGTTCATAGTTTAGTATGCATCTTGGTGCAAGATATTCAGTAATATGGCTATTGGAGTTGATGTCCTAACAGCAGTGATTATGAAAAATGATATACTGTGAGGTCAGTATAGTCTAACAGAAATTTACCAATGTTTCAGAGGAACATACTGCTTCCATCTTCAAGTTAGAAGAGTGTCACAGCCAAGAAGATGGTATTCATAAACTCTTCCAAAAACTTTACAAATGTTTTACACACCAAAACTATTTGGAAAAGACAATGGAACTGACATTGTAAATAATACTGAAAGAAACTGAAGTACATGAAATTCCCTATGGTATCCTTTGCTATTTATTAACCTTATTTATGACTGGTTTTTCAACTGCATTTCAGGACATCACTGTGCTCTGAATACACAAAATGTGCAGAATTTTCAACAGCACAATAATACACAATTTCAAGTTTCATCAATTATATTAACAGTTAATAAGCACATAAAAACTACATTTACAACCTTGTGCAAAGTAAGTGCAGTTATGTATCTTTACAGTAGGAAAGTGAAATTACCAACTTTAAAAAAATGTGCCAAGTGGTTTATCGAATACACAGGATATTTAATTTGTGGCCTTATGTGACAAGCTTTGTAATCAGACAGTATGGTTAAGAAGCAAAATGGCTGATTAACATTATGCAAAGACCTGATACTAATTGTAATGAAAATCTGATTAACAGTTTATACTAAATATTAAAAAGTGTTCTATTGTTTTCATTTGTAAAGTATACCTTATAATGGGACAGCATGGCTTAATCAAAACAGTCAACTGTTACCATCCACAGATCTTTGTGTCAGCCCTCAGAGTATGACTAATGGTTTAAGATATGCATGGAAAAGTTCAATTATGATCTTGTGTACAGTAGATTATGTTATGGATTAATATAGCCAAAAACTGTAACTGCCTGACAACTTTCAGTGGGGAAAAAAAAGGGGGG
>Ga0268261_10003554_pt1 | contig 11497 bp, 9 predicted proteins | sample TergutNc150P1_FD_190353 | JGI IMG/M metagenome (GOLD analysis project Ga0268261, IMG submission 190353) | Nasutitermes corniger P1 segment gut microbial community from laboratory colony in Florida, USA - Nc150 P1 (SPAdes) (version 2) | ecosystem: Host-associated > Arthropoda: Insects > Digestive... | reverse complement strand
GTCGTGTGTTGTCAGGTAGAGGTCTCTGCGACGAGCTGATCACTCGTCCAGAGGAGTCCTACCGACTGTGCTGCGTCGTTGTGTGTGATCTAGAAACATCAAGAATGGGTGCTCCATATATATATGATATTAGTAGCCTAAAGGTTAATAATTTAACCCTTATCCTGCTAACGTGGAGAAAATGGTGAGCTCCTAATAATGCCAGCAAATAGCAGATGGGATTTAATTCGGGATTTAAAGGGTTAAATGTTAAAATTGTTTATTGTTGCTTGTAAGTATGACTTCTCATATAACCGGTAGGCTATGACAGTTCAGGCAGCACCCTACATAGACTGCGTGAGTGAGAACGGAAAAGATGGAGTTTGAGTTCTGGTTGGTGGGGTATAATGCTCTTCACTAAATCCTCAATCCTGAAATGTCTGCTTACTTCATATTCATATACCCCGCTATGTTCATCCGGCATTAAAACGAGCGGAACGTGACGCTAAGTACTCCACTTAGAGCCGGACGTTATGACTGCAACTAAGAAGGATCCAAATTTGCAGCTCTGGCACTAGGCTAAATAATTCGCAATGGCAACTTTTTAGTGCTGAGACTTTATCATGGGAGTATACATATAATTTAATTTTCGGCAAGGAATTATGCTTTTCGAAATTATATTAATTTCTTACATGACGATTAAATTTGGGATAGGTACCTAACCTAACCTAACCAAAACAAATCCCTGGTATTGTTCTTACTAATACAATATCTTATACCGCATTTATATGAAATCGATAGTTATGATGGCGTACACAGGATTTTATACTTTACAGATAAATTTTTCAAATATTTGAGAGAAAACAGCTGCAATTGTAAGAATTTTTATTATTTTATTCCTCCAAACTCTGCCGCGTAGTCTTCCTAAATGAATATTTTCTCTTTAATATTCATAAATAGACCTATGAGTCTTAGGTAACATCCCAGATTTTGCAAACTTTGTAAAATAATCAAAGACGAAATAAAATACACAAAAGAAATCTTCTTGTACGTTGCAGGCAATATCGTTTTGAGCCGAGTTAACCACACCTTTATCGGATTTGCGTTTTTTCGAAGTGTGTCTAAATATCAATTAGAGGTTAATTTTATACGGGTTGTTAGCTGACGAAAGAATATCCGCAGGTTAATTTACTTACATATTTACTCTAAGGAGCAGAATTCATCTTGAACAGCTAACCGGTTTTCAGCCAGTCAATGAATTCCCTGTACTTAATGGAACCCGAAATGTTATTACCGTTTTCACATGTACCCTCCATCTGTCCATATCCTGAGCCAGCTCGATACAGTCCTTGCCCTCACATCCAATTTCCTGAAGATCGATCTTAACATTACTATTCCACCTACGCCTGGGTTTTTCAAGTGATCATTATCACTCAGGTTTCCCTGCTAAATCCTTTATATATATCTCCCTCCCCCACACCAGCTTCATGTCCCTCCCATCGAATCCATCTCGTTTGGTCAACCGCAAAATTTTGTGTGAGGAACACAGATCATTAAGCTCCTCATCATGTAGACTTTTCCATTCCCTTGTTACCTCGTTCATATTAGGCCAAAATAATCTCCTCAAATCCTTATTCTCAAACACACTCTGCAGTTTTACACATCCCAATAAAACAGTTGTCGAAAAAATTAACAATTTCTTCTAACTTGTTTGCAAACCTGGTCAACATGATAAATTGATGGAAATTAACCCTTATCCGGCTAACGTGGGTTATAGGTTGAGCTCCTAATAATGCCAGCATATGGCAAATGGGATTTAATTCGTCATTTAAAGGGTTAATTGAATAAATACAAGATTAGTGTTAATAAGTAGTAATATGTGTGCATGTATTTACGTTGGTCATGAAAATGTGTTTGTATTTTAATGAGGATATATTACACAGGAGTAAAGACTAGTTATATGGAGAAGAGAAAGTTCTGTTTCATAATTATTTAGTGTCATTCGTTGGCTGTCACAGGTACCGTTAGAACGCTCAGCGACTCTACCGTATCTTCAGGGACCAGCCACGCACACCACTGCAGCAGGCCGTGTACTGGACGGAGTACGTGACCCGACACAAGGGAGCGCCTCACTTGCGTTCAGCTGTACTGGACCTGGCCTGGTACCAGTACTTCCTGCTGGATGTCATCGCTGTGCTGGCGATAGCTACTGTTTCAATACTGATCATTCTGTTGTTGGGGTGAAGAATAATCTTCAAGAAATTAATCGGTGGGTTTCTGACGCGGAAAACACAGACTCAAGTAGAAAGAAGAAAAGCTGAGTGAAAATAATGTGTATAATGATGAATGCAGTCAGTTGATATGTTTTGCATCCGACCAAACAGTTTAATCCATTGTGTTATCTGTATTTGTTTTTGTTGTTTTAGTTGATCAGAAGTCATATATTATTGAATGTAATTACTATTATTGGGGAATATTGTTGTTTTTATTTAAAAATATACAATTCATAAATCTACGTTAATTTGTTAAATTTGTCTTTCAAAGTTAAATTCAAATTTTGACCCGACTAAGTGTTTTGTAATTTCTGGATTCGAAACTACACAACCTTCACACATTGTCGATTTATTTGTCATAAGCCTGAGCAACAATTTCTTATTCCTAGACGTAAACGATAATTACAAAACAGTAGAATGGCATGTTTTTTTGTGTGACGTGAATATCAGTCACATTTGCAACTTTGCAAACGATCTTAATAATTTAATTTTTCAGTTCCTTTAAAATTGTACATCATATGAAATATGAATTTTTCTTGAGGAACAACAAATTGCGCGTAAACTTTTCACACACGTTCACAAATTTGTGTATCGTTTTGTTATTATGCAGTACTTAACTCGTTCAGCCTTCAGCAAATGTTTCAATTCAAATTTTATAGACATAAGCAGGCAGAAACATTCACAAATTTCCGTTACTTAACATATTGAAAACGTACTGAGGGCATAATCCGTATTAAATTTTACGGACCTTGCTACTAGGATTACTACTATTAAAACAACAACTATTACTACCACTTATACTACTATTTTTACTACTACTACTACTACTACTACTACTACTACTACTACTACTACAACTACTACTTCTACTACTGCAACTAACTACACCATCACTACCACCAATACTACCACTACCAATACCACTACCACCACCAATACTACCACTACCAAAACCACCATCACCACCACCACCACCACCTAACCCGGTACAAATACCGCCACCATCCTAATCACCACCAAAACCGGTATCAGTACCACCACCACCTTTACTACTATTACTACCTCTACTACTGCTACTACTACTAATACTACTGCTACTACTACTAATACTACTACTACCACTACTACTACTACTACTAATAATAATAATAATAATATAACTAATAAATTTAATTCATTAAATTCATTTGAGTTTCTTATTTTAATGTAATCTTCGTGGCGGAGTAGTTTGATTCTGTCGGTAACCCTCGTGACGTCTACTATGGGACGGTGGGTTCGAACTTTTTCCGGGACACCGGTTATCCTGAATGAAGTATTCTGTTGTTTTCCTCTGGCCCGCTAGACATTGGACGGTTTATAGCCTAAAGAAACAAAGAATACCTCTTACGAAATCGTATTTCTTTTTCCATAGCCTTTCGCCGCTATAGGAAATGGCTTCCGATTTGTTTAACAAGCGTCATTAAATAAGGCCCCAGCAAGGTGAATGTGAATCGTTGTGTGTTCTTGTGGGATAGTGATATCAGCATAATTTTAACTACGTCTACACAGACTTGTGATTTTCCGTATATTGTGGACTGATGCAGTTCAACATGTGTGTTTGTCTAATTATTTAATGTGTTCATTCATAGTTCATTTAATGACGTTATTTATGCCTTAAATAATATAGCCTTGATTTTTAAGTTGATTACTGGCTAAAGATTTGGGAAATTGGAAAAGTCCAATGTAGGTAGAAGATGGGGGCCGTAGGTTCCTCAGAACACATAATATGCCACGCTACACGGTACAAATTTCCTGAACAGACTTCCTCGTATATCTATAAAACACTTCGCCATTTATTGTCTGTCAAAAATCTGTACTCCTCACCAACTGTTTTTATGTTTTATTAAAATTACTATCGTGTGTTTTGGTACTGTTGCAGGTTATTTTGTACTTCTAATACTGACACTCTGTAAATTCTTAGAACCACATAAATGTTTGACATTATAATAGTGTTCCGATATACGTAAAGATCTATCGTTCACACTCCATAGTAGCGATATATAGTGTTATAAGCCACTGTTCCTGCATTTGAAAGAATCATTGCCTATAAACGCAGACTGAAGTTTGACTATGCAAGATATTGGAATTATTAATTAAACACGCACCATCTACCTAACTCTGTCTTTGATTTAGGACCAGCTTTTCTACGTATTATCTGTCCACACTCTCAAAATTTAGCTTCATGTGAACTGGAATTGTCCTGAAAAATGAATATTTTATGGTTTGTTTATGTGCTTAAAAGCATAAAATTTTTGCACTTCAGGTCGCCATCCTATTGCATTTATATTTCAACCGAAAAAACGTTTGCAGGTGTTAACAAAACATTTTACGAATACTTTTTCGTTGGAAGATACCCAAACATGGTGAGAACAATTCTCTTCTGGTTTATCGCGCAGCGAGCATTGGTAATTCCTTGTGGACTTTTCGGGACAATTTATCGTTCCCGCCTTCATGTGTCAGGAATAAAAAATATTATTATTTATTGAATCCTGAAGATGGGACAGATAATAGTAGAATAGACCGACCGTTGTTTGACCTTGAACCATGTGTTTGACCTTGAAAACGATGTTGATGACCATATATGGTAATAAGTATGACTCATATGGCTGGACCAGGTGTCCGAGAGTCGCTTCGATGACGTCATAGACGTGTGAAAGAACTTTCTTCACCCCTCCTTTCTCCCTCCCTCTTCACCACTCCTTTTCGTGTGTTACTAACCTAATCTCTATTTGAACCTTGTTCTGGGGTTTGGTTATGTGAGGGAAGGGTATGATGGAGTTTGTGGTTCCTATTTTGACAGTGGTTTTGTGTGGCGCCCTGACCGACAATTTAACTGTTCGATGGCCTGGACCCATGTTAGCAATAGCGGGGGATTGGAGGGGACTTAGGGCCGATGACATCATAAAGGAATTGAGTTAAATGTAGATTGTTTTGGTTTAGTATCTTAGGGAGTTGTTATGACCTGCCTTACGCTTTAATTTTGTTGTTTCACTTTAGCAGTCAGCCGTGGTCCCAGAAACTGGAACAACTATGTTGTTGACCATATATTGCAATGAGCGCCCTATGCGCAAACTTCACAGCTTTACCTTTATTGTTTCTAATCAACGCAATTTGCTTTTTTTAATACGGTGCTATCGTGTGGGTGGGAAAGAAGTCTTCCACTTTGCCCCACAATTTCGTAAGAGTAATAACATAAATTTTAGTTTTGGCCCCGGTTGCCGGTGGTATGTTAAACAAAAAGATGATCGTTACGCGTGTGGGAGTAAAGCTAGCAATGACGGTGAGTTGGAAGGGGTCGTGGTGGCATTCTAATCGAAAATGTAAGCCTCAAATAGCCAGGGGTGAAGCTAGCGAGAATAGAAAGTTGGAGGGTGGGGCCGGGGCTGGTGACATGGTAAATGAATAGAGTTGAGGTGTAGGTTTGTTTTATGTTTCGAGTTTAGAGGAGTTGCTGTGCCGCACCCTACGCCTAAAATTTGTTGTTTTACCTTAGCTGCCACCTGAGGTGTTAATACTGATGATTGGAGGTGGAGGGGGTTTTCAGGACTAATAACATTATAAAGACATGAGTTTAAAGTGGAATTTCCTATTGATTACAGTTTGTTACAATTTTTGCTTAGCCCCTAACCTAAATTGTGTTTTTGGCTCCAGGCTCGTTTTTAGGCAGGACTAGGGCAGGAAGAGGATGGGTTTGGTAGTTCCTAGGGCCTTGGGCGGCAAAATAACTAAACTTTTTGGGCCCAGTACTGATGATATTGGAAAATAATAAATTTAAGGTGTAGGTTCATTTTATGTTGGAATTATATGCAGCCGCCATGCTTAACCCTACGCCCAAATTTTATTTTACCTTACCTGATACTCGGTACCGATAATGTTACAAAGAAAGGTAAGGTGTAATTTTCTGGTTTTGGGAGTTTCCGTGTTCGCCCGATGTTTGAAATTTTGGTATGGGATTCGTTTCAATAATATCTTACACTTCCCGTGTTAACCCTACACAGAACACCCGTCTGACGCTAAGTAGTTTAAAATAGTGGTAGTATTAAAATATTGGAAAGAAAACAGGTGCAATAACAAAAATTATTTTATTTTCGTTGCGATATTGCCGTAAAGTCTGTCGCGAAGTGTACCTATATAAATTTTTTCACTTTAATACCCATAAATATACCTATTATTCTTAGGTAAAGTCTTGGATATTGCAGGTTTTGTGAAATAAACCGAGACGAAATAAAATACATAAAAGAAATAAGTCTGTACGTTGCCGGCAATGTCGTTGTGAAACGAGTTAACCATTCGTTTATCGGATTTGCATTTCTTTCGAGTTGTGTCTAAGTATTAATTAGTGGTTAATTTTACACTCGTTGTTAGCTGACGAAACAATATCAGCAGGTTGACTTACTTACTTGCTCCATGGAGAAGATTGCATCTTGAGAAGCTAACCGGTTTTCAGCCAGTCAAGAAATTCCCTGCATTTAATGGAACCCGAATTTTTATTACCGCTTTCACAACTACCCTCCAACTGTCCATATTCTGATACAGCTCGATCCATTCCGTGCCCACACATTCAAGTTCCTGAAGATCGATCTAAATATTACAATCCCATCTACGCCTGGGTCTTCCAAGTGGTCACTTTCCCTCAGGATTTCTCAACAGAATATTGTATATATCTCTCTCCTCTCCTCCATACATGCCTGATATCCCTTCCAACACATTCATCTCGATTTGATGAACCGAACAAAAGTGAGTGTGTAGTAAAAAATTATTAAGCTCCTTATCATGTAGTCTTTTCCATTCCTTTGCTACCTCTTTTCTATTAGGCCCAAATAATCTCAACCAAACCTATTCTCAAAAACATTATTCTAGTTGAAATCGTGCGAATAAAAACAGGTGTCAAAAATGTTTGCAATTTTATCTACTTTGTGTTGAAAACTGTTCGATATGATAAATTTATAGGAAATAATTGAATAAACACCAGTTTAGTGTTTATTAGGTAGTCTTATATATGCATATATTTACATTGTTCTTGAAGGTGTGTTTGAAATTGTGTGAAAATATTACACAAAAGTGAAGACTAGTTACATTGTGAACAAGAAATACTCTTTCTTATCCAAGCAGTGATAATCGGAGGCTGTCACAGGTACCGTGAGAACGCTCAGCTTCTCTCCCGTATCTTTAGGGACCAGCCACTCACACCACTGGAACAGCCCGTGTACTGGACGGAGTAGGTGATCAGACACATGGGAGCGCCTCACTTGCGTTCAGCTGTACGGTAATGCAACTGGCCTGTTACCAATATTCTCTCGCTAGATGTCATCGCAGTGCTGGTGCTAGCTACTGTTTTCATTATGGTCATTATGTTGTTAGTGTGTAGTCATCTTAAGAAAATTAAACATTGGGAAATCACACGACTAAATGAAAATAATATATATAATTACGCATGGAAGCAGTCCATAAATTTTGCAACCGACCAAACAGTTTAATCCATTTTATTATCTGTCTTTGATGTTGTTGTTGTATTTGTTGTTCAGAAGTCATATATTATTGAATGTAATTACTGTTATTGGAAAATATTATTTTTCTATTTAAAAAAAAATGAAAATTCCTAATTCTACATTAATTTATTATTTTTTTGTCAAAGGTAACTGCAAATTTTGACCCAGACTAAGTGTTTTTTATTGCTGGATTCAAAACTAGACAACATTCAACCTTTGTAGATTTATTTGTAATATGTCTGCTCAACAAATTTCATATTTCTAGATGTAAACAATATTTATTAAGCAGTACGATGGCACGTTTTATTCTCCATCATATTCCGAAACGTTAATCGCATGCAGAAATAATTGAGTGTGGAATCGAAAAATATCATTATAGATCACTAACACTGGCTACCAGGTAATCTTGAATATACTTAGTTCTTCATATAAATTGCTTAATTTTTTTGTCCGATTTTAACCAAGTGTGAATTTTCTGGACATATTTTACTACAAAACCTCATCAATGAAAATGACACGTAAATTCGTCCAGCAGGTTCCGGGTTCCATGCAACGGACAAATGGAAGGTAGAAGTGTAAGAAACGCAAAACGGATGGACAGATATAAAAACGCAAACAGTCACTTTTGCAACTTTGCAAACACTCTTTAAATTTTTCATTTTTCACTTCCTTACAAATTATCCATAATGTGAAATAAGAATATTTCTTGAGGAACAGAAAATGGCGCGTGAACATTTCACACACCTCAAACCTGCTCATTGATTTATTTTTATGCAATAATTAACTCGTTCAGCCATCATAAACTGTTTCAATTCAAAATTTATAGGTAAAAGCAAGCAGAAAACTTCACAAATTTCTGTTGAGGACGTACTGATGGCACAATGAGTATTAAATTTCACTGCTTCTGCTATTAGACCTACTACTACTCCTACTTATACTACTACTACTACTACTACTACTACTACTATTACTAATACTAATACTAATACTACCTTTAATTCTATATTTTAATCTCGAGTTTCTTATTTTGGTATTGACAACGGGACGAAGTAGTTTGATTCTGTCGGTAACTCTCGTGACATCTATGACGGGACGATCGGCTCGAACCCTAACCTATACACCGCCTGTCCTGAATGAAGTTTTCTGTTGTTTTCTTCAGATCCGCTATTCATAGAACGGTATTTAACCTCAGAAAAGCAAAGAATGCGTCTTAAGAAGTCGTATTACTTTTCCGTTAACCCATCCGCACTATACGGAATGGCTTCGGATTTGTTTAACCAACGTCGTTAAATAAGTCCTTAATAAGTTAAATGTGTCTTGTGATGTGTTCTTTTGGAATAATGATATTAGCATAACTTTAACTACATCTACACACACAGGTGTGAGTCCGGAGATTGTGGGCTGCTGCAGTTCAACATGTGTGTTTGTGTCTATTTAATTTGTTTATTGATAGTTCATTAAATGACGTTATTTGTGACTTAAATGATATACCATCGATTTTTAAGTTGATAAGTTGCTACAGATGTAAAAGGCCAGTGTAGGTAGAAGAGGCGGGACGTAGGTTCCTCAGAACACACAATATGCCAGACTACACGGTGCAGAATTCCCGAAGAAACTTTCTCTTTTAGCAGTAAAACACCTCTCCATTTATTGTCTCTAAACAATCTGTACTCCTTACCAAATATTTGTGTGTTCCATTTTATTTACTACCATGTGTTTGGTAATGTTGTAGGTTATTTGTACTTCTACACGTATTATAGACATTCTGTAACGTCTTAGAAGTATATAAATTTTTGACATTATAAAATTATTCCAATATTCGTGAAGGTTTTTCGCTCACAATCCCGAATAACGAGACTCAGTGTTATAGGCCACTGTTCCAGTATTTGATAAATTCCTTGGCTATGAACCCAGATTGATCTTTGACTATGCAGAATTTTCGAATTATCAATTAAACACGCACCACCTACTTGCCTCTTTCGTGGATATAGGACAAGCTCTTCTACGCGGTACCTGTCCACTCTCTAAACCTGTAGCTTCATGGGAACATAAATTGTCCTGAAAAACGAACATTTTATGTTTTGTCTTACGTGAAAGCATAAAATTTCAACACTTCAAGTCAGCTTCCAATTGCGTGTATGATTCAACAGTGGTATCACATTGCCGGTATTAACAAAAATTCTTATGAATACTTAATCGTTGGAAGGTACCCAAACATGGTGAGAACTCGTCTCTTCTGCGTTATCACTCAGCGAGTAGTGGTAATTTCTTATGGATGTTTCGGGACAACCTATTGTTCTTGACTTCATGTGTTAGGTATCCAAAATGTTTTCTGTTTCTTGAAACTTAAAGATGGGCCCACTATTTTTTCCCGAATAGTTGGTAAGAAATTATCAATAATCGCTGCATAATAACACCGCAGAGTGCAATTCTAATCTACTTCGTGGCAGAAGCCTGAAATCAATCACACAGGCATCGTATTTTGTTATTCCTGTTAAAAATGTGTAATTTGAAAATTTCAGTTACACCTCAGATGACATAACCAGTGCACGTTGGCATTGAGGAAACTTTGATCAGAAGTTCACTGCACTATAGGAAATGCATAATCGGACCGGTTGCACCCCTCTTTCTCTATATGACCCATGTCGATACGGTAATTAGCCTCACTCGCTTACGTAAGATTTACGTTCCTTTTTACATCAAAATGATATAAAATTGGAGAAGGTTCTATGTTTGATATTCGAACGAAGATCTTCTACGTTTACGATACACTTTTGGCTCCTGATCATACAAGGTAATTTGTGCTGAATGTATTTCGTAATTAGTATATTTTTGGTAACTTCCAAGGAGAGTCGGGCATTTTCTGTTAACGTAAATTGGTTAATTTCACTTGAGGTACACGTTCTAAATTCCGGACTCTATAATGGATTATACTGAAAGTGGGGTAAGGCATATATTTTGAATGATCACATTAGTTGTGACATTTAATTCAATTTGTAAACTTATGTATGAAATGCAGAATTGTATAGTTACTCCTAGACTAAATTTGTATATATAATAACATTAGAAAACTAGACTCTACCAGCAAAAATGTAGTTAAAAATGTATTCAAGGAAATGAATAAAACCTTGTTGAGTCCCCTTAAAACAACCGCCCCGATACGAATGAGCGCTTGTACAATTTTTCTAAAGACCATAACGATAATTTGCAATTATCTGTCAGTTAAATTCTACCATAATTAGAACTGCCTGGTGGCAGCGCTATGAAATTGTGAATACCTTGATGTCAAGACAGGACCGTCAACGTCATACTCTCTATAGTGTCTCCTCGAGTAGAACATAGCATAATTCAGTTTTCATTCCCGGTAGGTACTCCATTCCCCACAGCCATTAGGGAAAACGTGGCGAAATCACGTACTTGTTAAGGGGGAGACATATTAGCGTCATCTATTTTTATGTCCTAAAATATCGGGCCGTGAAGACTTTGCAGAAATAATACACAGCCATGTTTAATGCTATATAATTAACAACATTTAAAGCGATATATTTATACAACATAAATTTGTTCCCGTGTATTGCATGTAGATAACTGAGGAATGGATTTTAATTCGCATTCTTTCTTAACCTGAAATAAATGACGAAATATGATGACCTTCATGCCTCTGCCTCTTTTACCGTAGGAAGAAAGACATCGAAGCCCACTGAACTGGAGGATGGG
>Ga0268261_10003553_pt1 | contig 11499 bp, 8 predicted proteins | sample TergutNc150P1_FD_190353 | JGI IMG/M metagenome (GOLD analysis project Ga0268261, IMG submission 190353) | Nasutitermes corniger P1 segment gut microbial community from laboratory colony in Florida, USA - Nc150 P1 (SPAdes) (version 2) | ecosystem: Host-associated > Arthropoda: Insects > Digestive... | reverse complement strand
GCCTGTCTTGGTGACTATAGTCACCAAGACAGGCCACAACATAGAGCACGCGAACAGAGCGGCACAGATACTGAACCAATGGTTGTGTGAACAGCTGTACGAACTCTCCCGAAGATGGGCCTGCGGGCCCGAAACACGTAGAGATCCAGCAATATACGAATCAGATAGTGACATCAGTTGGTTTTCATTCCCTATTCTTTGAATAAGCAAACAAATAATAAATAAATAAATAAAATAAATGAGGTTATATGAACAACACTGCATGCCACCTCACAGCATACCACTCATGCTGGAAAATGGCCAGGACTACAATCTGAGGCAAAGGAGGGCTGCAAACCAGAAAAACAGCATTTCTGGAAACATATCGTATGGAGAGGCCAATTAGTATGAGATGACACATGGAAGGGGAAGTGAAGGGGATTGAGGAGAATGGAGTGGCTATCAAGTAAGCACCACATGACTGTGGAACATAGCCTATCTAGCATGGTCCAAACTCCACCAGCTGACACACACACACACACCTCAGCTCCCAGTAGTTGAATGAACTGTCACACCCACCAAGGTACTGGGACTCACCACTTCACAAAAGACGAAATCTGGTTTCTGTGCATGCCATCGCATTCTAACTGCAGTATACACCTTTCATTGTTCTGGTGTGTTAACATTTACCCTAACATTTTTGCCAGACCTGTAATTTATATCGTGTAATGGGACTGTATATCTGAGTACAGATATGAGTCACTTAACGACGGGGATACATTCTGAAAAATATGTCATTAGGTGATTTTGTTGTTGTACGAACGTGTACTTACACAAACCTAGATAGTACAGTATAGTCTACTACACACCTAGGCTATATGGAATAGCCTATTGCTCCTAGGCTACAAACCTGTACAGCATGTTACTGTACTGAATACTGTAGGCAACTGTAACACAGTGGTAAGTATTATAATATAATACTATAATCTTATGGGACCACTGTCATATATGCGGTCCGTTGACCGAAATGTTGCTATGCAGCGCATACCTGTATGTATACATAATTTCATAACCTTGGTTTGATCTCCAACTTGATGCACTAAATTCTTGTTTATTCACATATAACACATTTATTAAAATCCTCTACATGTTTCAAGCATTAACCCTGCTCATCATCAGGAGGTCCACATTGTAAGTGTATATGTGCAGCCTCTGGTATCGTCACTCTCTGCAGGTGACCGGTCCTTTCTTAACCAGTGCACAAGACAGTCACCTGCAGAGAGTGACGATACCAGAGGCTGCACATATACAGTTACAACGTGGACCTCCTGATGATGAGCAGGGTTAATGCTTGAAACATGTAAAGGATGTTAATAAATGTATTATATGTGAATAAACAAGAATTTAGTGCATCCAGTTGGAGATCAAACCAAGGTTATACTAAGATGCACGATCAACCAACCATCAAGATAATAATTTCATATTTGCATGTGTATATAATTATTTCATATCTGTATATGTGTCTTCAAACCAAGAACTCACTCTGTAAGGGTCTCATTGGCTGAACTCTTGTAGAAAACAGGAAAATATTTGTTACGATTCTCCTTTGCTGCATCATCTTCTATGGTGTTTTCACCTTCTTGGAGATCCAAGAACGAAGATACCTTTTGATTTTCTTCTGTGCCGGCTTCAAAAGCAATCCCATCAGATGGGCAAGACAAAGTCTGAGAAGTTTGTGGCACAAATTGAGGCAGTGGGTCATCATGTATTGACAAGGATGAAGCTGAAGTAGTAATTGAGGAAATGTAATGATTTGGGCTCTGCACATCTCCTGCAGCTGGCAAATTATCCTTCTTTGGACTCTCTTCCAATTTTTTCAGTAGAAATTCAACACTGTCACGAACAGTCTCTTGCATTACCTCAGCAGTGCTCTTCTCAGCAAATGCACCATTCTTTCTGTTCTGGTAAGGCTTTGATACATGCACCTTTTTAGCCGTGCAGGACTTCAATTTTGTTTTAGGCTTGCTGAGGGAAAATTTTCCGTTACTGACCTTCAACCTGCAATCAACAGGACAGAAAATAATTAAATGATGATTGTAATTATAGTAACAACTTAAAACAATTACCTAAAGAGAACATAAAAAAATAAAACATCATAACCACTTCAATAATACCTCCTCTGGATGCATGCACACAATTGAAAACACATAAGAACTGGTAACATTCATGTAATCTTGTTATTATCCTGGTAACATTCATGTAATCTTGTTATTATCCTTGGAAAGAAGGAAGATACTTAACAGTCCATGTTGCAAGTCATAATGGGACAGGTTTCATACTTGGAACTTAAATTCAATGACCAGTGTATTTAAAACTGCAAAAAGATACTAACTTGATATTCTTGTTAACAGTGACTGTTGCACTTGTGTTGGTCTTCCAGACAGGTAGATTTTTGAAGAATTTCCTTGTTGGATCTGGCGAAGGACTTGCTGAACATATCGGTTCCACTGTGTTGGAAGTCAAAGGACCAATTGAACTCTTCATTCTGCTGCCTGTGAGACATGGCTGTACACCATGCTTGGGAGTACCATGAACATCTTTTTCATTATGAACGGAGTTCTTTGTGTCTGTAATGGACTGTGCAACTTTGTCTAGGTAAGACTCTATTCTGTCTTCTGGCATAATTTTGGGCTGTGCAGTGTCAACTGGATGTTTGTATGTGGGCTTCTTCTTGTTGTGTTTCTTAATCCTGTGGTAAACACCACAATTGATTTCACCAATTTTACGGCGTTTGGCCATATGTTTTTTTGACCTGGACAGAGAGAAAATTTGTGAATATGATGCAACACTTGGTAATCGCTTGCGTTTCTTGCCTCCCGTGACTGAAGATGCAACATTTTTGGACGTAGAGGAAGGTTCAGGAAATAATTCTGCTCTAGCACGAGAAGAGTGATAAAATGAAGAAGCTGGTAGTGAGCTAAGCTTATTAACACCAGTGAATGCATGAACAGGTTTCAGCACTGTGCTTGCATCATAATCTGGGTTAGGTTTCTGAAGTGCCTTTACTGGTGCAGCTGCTGGAACAATGTCAGGGCTTTCTTCAATCACCAGTTTTTGTGATTTTTGTTTTGGCGTTTCTTCATTCTGCTTGTCTTTACCTGCAAGGCACTTGAAAGGTGTTAAAAGACCCATTTTTACTGGACCCTTCGTGGGGCTTTCTTCTACTAGCTCCATGTTAGTAACTGGCCGCATCTTTTCTTTATGCTGACCTCGACTGCCCTGGGTTTTATTTAGAGGTATTTTCTGTACTGAAGATGCGTACAAGTCAAAAAGGCAAAGTCTAGATTTTGGACTTTCTGTCTGTCTTTGAATTGGGCCAATCGGAGACTGACTGGCCACACACTTCCCTGGGGGAGTTTCCAAAAGCCATTGTGGAGACGGTGGAGGTGAACTATAGCGATCTGGAGACGATGAACTCAAAGGTGACATGTGACCCAAACTTTCATCACCACTTTCAACTGCGGGGCTTCCTGAGAATAAAATCCTCTTCCGCGCGGATTTTGGAGTTGCAACATTCATATTACTAGCAAACCTATCCACAACGGAAAGCTCCATTCACTATCCGAACACTCAAACCAGTGTTTTAAAAAATCCACACTTCACTTTACTTCACCAATATATCTCAAGATAAACAGTGGCCTCTAATAACGCAGTTACTTTCTAATTTCAAAATTTATTCATACAGCACGGAGTAATATCCAAATACATCACACGCCTTTTCCCGCGTTGTGAATTGATTGCATGGATACGTCTTGGGCGCGGGCGTGTTTCATAAATGTTCAATGCGTTGTATGTGGTATCCGTTTTCTCATGTTGGTGATGATTTATAAACCATGATGATGTTGGGGTGTGTGATCCGTGGTGTACAGAATGGTGACCAATGTCGCCGGTCTGAATTATATTAGTATATACTTGCAGCTGTTAATTTTAATAGCCCCTGTAAGTGGTCTTATATATTGTAATTCTTTGCGTAGGAACATCCAGATACTCGATACAATGTTTTTCTGTTAAATCCGTAGTGGTAGTAGTACTAGTACGTCGAGTCTGCTTACACTCCTGGTGATCCTACGGAGGATTTTCTAGGCAAGTTTAGCTGTACAGGAGTGGCTTGCCATTGCCTTCTCCTGAATTCACTTCACATTTGTCCGTACTCTATTCCGAGTCCTTTTTTTCCACCAGCTTACGCCATTTTTTCCTATCTTAAATCCATACACGGCCTTTAGGTCGGATTGTGCGTTGTTACCCATCTCTGTAACTGACTCAGTTGCCTTCCATTTTCAGTAACAAATGGCTGACAGAGAGGCGAGTTAGTAATCCGTGGTTTAAGTGTAATAAGGATCCGTAGTAATGTGGAGCCAGGAAAACCATCAATGGCGGGAAACAAAAGGTGCTCCGAAGATCTGTTTTGAAGTTGCGTGTGTGTTTTACTGTTTGTTATATTGGTGTATAATGCATTTGTTGTCAATTTGTTGCAGTTACTGTCGAACACTTGAAGACGTGAAGACTCTAATTCAACATGCAAAATTATTTGATAGTGATCTTCAGCCCCTGACACAGGTGCTGAGTTTTGCGCCACGGCATGAGGTGCAAGGAAAATACAGGTTTTTAGAGTTAGACACAACCTTGCTGAACAGTTTGCATAAAGGACAAAGGTATTTAATTTGTGTAAAAATAATGCGTAGTTGCTAATGGACATGCCCAACTTGTATCCCATTTGTGTCGTGTTGGTTGCCAAGATAAGCCGGACACTAAGTTGTGTTGAGTTTATTATTCATAAACTTCAGTCGGACATCTGACATGGGATATGCCAATATCAGTCAGTTACAGTTTACATGTAACTACTGACAGCGTTGTTAAAATTATTTAGACACATTTATGCCGTAAGACATGACTCATCAACTCTTCTTTCATTTACAGGCTGTAAACCATTTTAGCATGATGTAAATTTTTGCATTGGATGAAGTGTGTGCTGTAAGAGAAAGAATCTTAACCCCCTCTTCAAAAACTTGTACTTGTTCAATTATTTTATTTGATTGGGTTCTTCGTTATATAACTTAATTATGATAGTTACTCTGTGTTTGTTTTAAAAAAAGATGTGTTACAGAACTGAACATGGACATCCAGTTTGTTTAGTGTATTACAATTGTGAACTTGTACACTTTGCTTCAGATCTTCTTTGTTATTTTTAATATAGTTTACTAGTTCACTTATGTAATTCTGACTATTGGCAGCATATTCAAATCCCTGAATATCTGCCTACAATAATTTGTTTCCTTACACCTCTGATATTTTGCATAACCCTCGTTTGCAATAGAAACATGCCTTTTCCCTCAGTATCTCCAACCCTCAAAATTGAACCATACCTCAGGTAGATGTCAGAATTATCAAAGTAGGTACTTCGTATGGTATGTGGGCTCATTTCTTCCTTCAAAGATTTTATAATGCAACATACTCTCTTCAGTTTTGAGCTTAAGAAGCTACAGTAGGCAAATAATTAAGCCAAAAAAGAATTGGAATGTAATAAAATGAGCAACTTACAAATTATCATCTAATGATAAATAGCATCAATATGCATGATCCTGGAATGAAAGGTTCATAACAGTTAGTCTGTTGAAAACTCTGTCCTATGTTGATGAAAATAGTAGCTACTCAGTACAGTATAGTAAAAAGAATGTCACAGTAACATTGATGAACATAACCTTTTGTCAAGAATGATTGAAATTAAGAATGTCAATAACTTTGAAAACTAAAAACTTTTTGGGATATGATGAAATACCTAATGACATTGTGCAAACCCGCCCAGCCCTGGTGAGTGATTAATTTATTAGCTGCTGGAAATTTCTTAGGGTATGCTGAAACTGCTGTGCAAAAGAGGAACTAGATGGACTTGTCAAATTATAGTACAGTTTCTCAGACCAGGTTTATGACATTTTTGAGAACATTATATATAAAGGAATGTGTGTAAGCACTTAGTATGAAGCAATGGATGGATGCCTGAATGCAGTACGACATGTTTTGTCTTCTAGTTTGATATTTCGTGGCAGCAAAGATGAAAATGCAGTGTTGTGTACACATAATCAAACGTACGATGTGAAGGAGGCAGAGACATCTAATTCATTACTTCTGTTGCCAGATCTTAGATGGCCAGCACAAATTGCTGACCAGACAGAAAGGATGTTAGAAGAGAAGCAGGTAATAGATTTTCATTACTGGAAAATGGCTATTTATAATTTACTTATTTATCTGGGACCATCAGTCAGTAAAAGATTGTTTTTTCACGATTACTGTTATGAAGGTGGTATGTTCTTTTGTGAGAATGAAGTAGTATTTTAGTTTGAAATCAAGAATAGTATTTTGGTACTTTATGATATGCCAAAATACTTTATTCATGGAATTGACCATTAAAATGCATAAAGTTTGCATGTAAAAACTGCTTTAATTCTCCAATGTGTTACAGTTCATCATTGAACCATTTTAGAGACAGAAAGTACAATACTAAGTTACTAATTGCATATTTGAATGCACCGAGTAATTTGTCATGAAATCTTGTTATATATTTCTATTTTACAAATGTGTATCTTGTGTAAAATATTATATTTTTTTATGTCTATATATACCTTTTTTCCAGTATTAAAATTTGTTGGTAGACTTAAGTTAGCATTCTAATATGTTAGTGTTACTGACAAGTTGTGTATTAAAGATTTCTGAAGATCATACATGTCCACGGATTCACTTACGTAGTCTTGTGCGTTATATTTGAACCATCACTGTTATGTTGCGTGGTGTTTTAGGATATTCCAAAGTAACCAAAGTCCTGTATCAGGCTAGAGATCTGATTACATCGGTGGATCACAATATATATGGAATAAGACATTATTTTGTTCTCTCAACTGGAAGAAGGGAAATCTGCTAATTACTTTATATATCTGGAATATAATATTCTGAAGGAGCCTGTTATTTTTCACTTGGTGCATTAGTCACTGTCAACTTCCTAAGCGTGGAACCCCTTCAGTGAGCATTTGTATTGGCTGTTGCATCACACATGAAGCACTGCCATATAATAGTGTCTAAAAGTTTGGATGTGTGCAGTTTTGATTTATTGAGATTGTTGCTCAAGTTATAAAACATTTAAAAAACACAATGTGTGGTGAATATTATAAACTTCAATTTGAGTCATGGCATACTTTTGTTCCTTTCTTAATTGGTATATTAACTGTCAGTTTTGAAAGGCACTTTGTCTAACCTTGAAACCTTATTTAACCTCTCGGGGTGGAGGGCTGTACACATTCATAAACATGGTCACTGAGCCAGGAAAGCAGCCGTTCATACATCTGAACAGAAAATGTTATTTGATGTTCGTAAGTTCGTGCATCATCATACAATTCAAATAAATTAACCAACTAGATGCAACAGTTCCACAAGTTTATTACTTGACGTTTATGTGTGGCTGAACATGTTTTGGGCGCTTCCACGCCCATTATCAGAAGCATGCAACTGCATTAGCAGCCTCTGGTTTTGCTGTTGGAGCGTGGTGGTAGCAGCGTTGTTGGTCGTGGTCTGGCCGGTTATAACTGGCCAGACCACCTCCAACATCGCTGCTACCACCACGCTCCAACGGTAAAACCAGAGGCTGCTAATGCAGTCGTATGCTCCCGATGATGGGCCTGAAAGCGTTCGAAACATGTTGAGTCACACATAAATGTCAAGTAATAAACTTGTGAAACTGTTGCATCTAGTAGGTTAATTTATTTGAAAGAAAATTCGATGTTGTATGATTGTTAATTCTTTTTCCATCTGTTGACAAATCATGGGAGAAGATTTCAGTATTCAGGCAGGCCTTCTGTTTTTTCTTCCACAAAACGTGACAAAAATCATTTTAGTGTTAGTTTTGCTAAGATTTATCATTCAAGGTTGAATGTCTTTTGGTTGGTATTTCAAACCAAGCTTGTGTTAATGATGCAGATCTGTTTAGAATTTTAGAGGAATCTCATTACTACTTCCTTTGACATGCTAATTATGTTTGGTGGTTCTCGGCGATATGCTTGTAAGTTTAACTGAAATTCCACGCAATGTACACAGATGAAATTGGCTGTAGAAAGCAAGAAAAACTATGCTATTGTCATGTGTATTCATGCACAGACACATAACCACCTTGAGGGGTTCAGTGGCTGGAAGGATGAGGCCACAGTCCACAATGGGTTAACTGTGCCTTCTAACTCCATACTTGTAGATAATGTAGTATTTTATCTTATCTTATTTTATTTATTTATTTATTTATTCATTCTGTTCATTTATGGTTTATTTTATGATGCTGTCAGTGTAGCAGACTATGTAATGCCGTATGGTAGGATGTATGGTGAATGATGAACTGGAAAGAATGTGGAAGGAATTGGTCATTGTGTAACTGAGATTTGCTTGTAGAAAGTGTGACAAAACTTGATAAACCTCAATCAGGATAGCCACTGTCCTGACCAAGATTGAACCAGGCACCTCCCAAATGCATACCAGCAGTATTACTATTTGAACCAGCTTGTGTAGCACGTGTCACATCACGGGATGAGTGTAAATGGTAGACGGGAGAACACAGAAGTAAACTGTAGAGCTGTTTTAGGGAGTGGAGAGACTAAGAAGAAAGGGTGTTCAGTACCTGGGTGCAGATTTCATCCTACAACTTCCTAGTTATAAAATAGGTGTATAAACTATGATAATGTATTTGTTTCAGAGTGGTGTAGTTGCATCTGGGAGGATATGTAATACTCTTGTCATGTAATACAAAAAGAGGTTTAACCTTTTAAAGATGAAGTGCAGACTGCTTTATTTAAAGGCCCAGTCTGTATCGCACAGTAAACACTTTTCATCTCGGTTATAGAAACCAATCAGTTTATGCTGTAAGTGGCACAAGTCGCTGTTTGTTCTCAGATAAATACAAAACACATAAATTCAGTGTGGGCAGAGCATACAGTTGTTGAATGTTAAACTGGTGGTGCATCACATAACCAGTAGGCTTTAGAAGGTTAAACAGATATATGTGATTTAAGTTGGTAATGTCCTGTGTACTTTGTTCACTGACAGGTATTGGGAGTGTTTCATAAGTATTATGAACTTAGGATTTGTAAACCAAGGCTTCAGAAGGTGCGCAAGTTATTGGAGAAATGCTTGTATCGAGGCCCTGAATACGAAGATGATATGATAACATCTGGAGTGAAGTTCTATACTTTGCAGGATCTACTGGAGAATGTGCAGGCTAGTGAAAAAGAACTGAAGACAGAACTTACCGAAAGTTTTGCCTGTTGTATAAATGGTTAGTCTCTTCTCTAAAAACCATGAGTTTCATTTTCATAAAATTGAGAATCTGTGTTTGTACCTTTGGCTTGTTCTGCAATGGGGGACTCTTGCGTACACAAGAATGAATTTAGGGTTTCATAAAAGACAGAATATGTTGACTAGCTGAGCAGCTACTGTTGTCAAGAAGGCTGTGTCCCATGGAAGTAGTTTTGGCCACTCGATGGCTTCACTTACATATAATGGCTTTCCTTGTGTTAGGTGCATGGCGATACTTGGAGCACGAATACCATTTTCGTGTACTGTCATACATCCTTAACTTTGTGGATGAGAACTCTTGGCCCATCGACAGAATTAACAAGATAGAAACGTTGCAGTCTCTGGCTGCCTTAGTACCAGTGGATATATTGGAGCAGTGCTTTTCTTGGTACGCAGAGAAGACAGCGTTGGTGAATGCGGATGGTCAGTAAGATATCGGGAAGATGAGATTTAATTTTAAGTTTATGCTTTTCAAGTTATGTCTCAAGGAATTTAATTATATTGAAATTGGTGATTTTGAGTGCTTGTAACATGTCCATATTTTTGTGGAAACTGTAGAAATAGTTAACTAGACTTGAAAATCTCTTGAAGGAATAGGGATAATGTATAAAATTCTAATTGAGTTTTGAACGCTCTGATTACTAGGTAAGTAAGTCGAAGTTTACCCTAGAACTGTCCATGAAGGCCCAGAGGCGGTGTAGAGGTATAGCTGTACTCTTTCTTTAACCTTGACGCTAGGTGGATGTGGGTGGTCAACGCCACGCCCTGGTCACTTTTCATCTGGGAAAGAAAACTGGGTAGGTTAGTTAAAATGTGTTGAATTAAACTGATAACGAAGTGTATTTAAAGTGCTGGTACTATTCCTTTTCATTAAACAGAAAGCCTAGAATGTGTTTAGAGAAGTGCTGATCTAGAGATTATTGCGAATATGAAACCTGTGGAATGTACCAGTTGATCAGGGTTTCCTGTATGTAGATCGCTGAGTGATGTGGCATACTGTTGTGATACTACATCTGTGAGCATTTGACATCCTGAGGACCGTGCATCATGATATATTCATATAATAGAAGCCAAGAAGATGCACTATTTCTCAACTCACAGCAGACAGTCAACACAAGTAGTATGACAAATACCATTTGCTGTGAATACAGTATCAAGACTCCTGATGATGGACAGTAAGTCTGTCCAAAACATGTAGAGTTGTATATCAAAATAAAGTTGAGAAATAGTGCATCTTGTTGGCTTCTATTATGCAAGTCTGTGAACGTGCCTTTCAGTTTGAAATGATTTCTTTTGCCCTATTTTATCTCACATGTTTTAGAACATTCAAATGAGATGCCTTATTTACTGCTTCTGTGAGTTTTATTATGAATACAAACAGTTATGTTCTGAGGGTGTAATGATTCCAGATGGCTTGGCATGGGTTACCATCATCAAAAACTCTGTTATTTTTTTGATAAAAATAAGCATTCATGCAATTTATGTATGAATGTATGAAACCTTTTGCTAATACTCATGTATGTGATGGTCTTTCAATGTTTCACTCAATTAAATGCACACATATTGTACAGTGTCAGCTGTTTTGCTGTGTGACAACGCTGTGAAATTTTGCAGGCAAATGTGTCTTAGCAGTGATTCTTTGGAGCTAGGCATATGAAATTTTGTATGGAAATTGTCAGCATACTTACAGATTATGTAGGAATATTGCTTGTAAGTAAGCGTACCTACAAAGTGTGTAGGATCATTGCTTGTAAGTCAGCATACCTACAAATCGTGTAGAAATATTGTTGGTAAGTCAGCAGTAATGCATGTGGCAAGAGTGCAATTCTTAGAGGTTATGTTGATAGAGTTTTACATAAACAAAATCTGTACTAATTATGTAAGTTCTTTGAATAATAACACTGATCTACAAAATTTCACTTTTTTTTTCTAGCAGAAATGAAATGAGCCAATTCTTATGTAAATTGAGCTGCTGAACACGAAAATCACAATGAAAATGCTTCATTGGCTATGGTTTTCGAGTTATCGTGTCTTACGTGTACTACGCAGGTTGCGTAAATCTCTAGCGCAGTCGGGCCTTCTTCGCCTGCCGATTGAACGTCGAATTTGGTGAATCCCGTATTAAGGTCCAGCAATAAT
>Ga0268261_10003552_pt1 | contig 11502 bp, 8 predicted proteins | sample TergutNc150P1_FD_190353 | JGI IMG/M metagenome (GOLD analysis project Ga0268261, IMG submission 190353) | Nasutitermes corniger P1 segment gut microbial community from laboratory colony in Florida, USA - Nc150 P1 (SPAdes) (version 2) | ecosystem: Host-associated > Arthropoda: Insects > Digestive... | reverse complement strand
AAACATCAAGAATAGGTGTTCCATATATATATATATATATATATATATGACATTAGTAGCCTAAGGGTTAATATTACTTTGTCTTCCCCATTCATGGACCATGTTTCACAGCTACATATCACAGCTGGTTTTAGCATTTTTTGTGTATTTTAATTTTTTATGTTGTGTTTACAGCTTTAAACATCACAGTATGTTGTAAACTATACTAACAGTGATTGCCTGCTGTGAGTTTCATCTTGCTTTCTTACCCAGTTTATTTTTCCTTTGATCAGAGTACCTAAATATATATATTCAGTCTAAGCTGTTAAAAAATTTCCCATGAACACAACTCTTGTTTCATCATAACCCTAAATCCTGACCTCAAATTGTGGCCATTTTTATTTTATATTTTTTAAATTTATATGTAAAATCACTGCTCTGTTAGTCCTCAATTTTTTTTTTTTCAATATATTTGCAGATGCAGGATGTAAATGATGCAGAGTTAAGGGAAAGTTACCGCCCCAGTTCCGGTCGTGGTGAAGATGATGGTTCCTCCTTGGGCCATGGCGGAGGAGTTGGTGGTTTTGTGGTGAAAGGAGGACCCTGGGAACAGCGTGCCCCTGATACAGCCAGTACATCTGAGTTTCCCTCTTTCGCTGGTGGTGGAGAGGCCCCACACAATGTACCTTCTCCATCAGGTGCTTGGGGCCCTCGTCGTTGAGGATGTGCACTCTGCTTTATGTTCACATCTTCCGAAGAATGGGTTGCAGGTTTTCTGTTGACATATTTTTATTCAGTAGTGAATTTCTGTTAGAAAGGTAATGCTGATTTTTACGTTACTGAACTTAAGTTACATAACAGTTGGTTACTTTAGTAGTACTCTGCATTCATGCATTTTCACTGAAGGGGACAAAATGATAGAAAAATCATACATTACTTAAATTGAAAACTGCAGCATATTCGTAGGTGGAACATGTTAATGTACCTTCATTCAGTTATCTCCAGGTAATTAGCTGAAGAATCAGTAGGAATTAACACTATGTATAAACCAGTTAGATTGGGTTCTGTTATCTTTATTACATTTACTGTAGCAGTTAAACAAATATGGGATTATGTAGAATGATAATGGCTTGCCATGGGCCTAATTAAAGTTTTAGGAAAGTTCTGTGTACTGTAATGTTTAAGTGTAATGACAGAACAGCATGTTGGTCCCTGGCCCCAGATTTGCATTGGCAACTATTACTACGGCAGCCCAAAACTAAACTTTATATTCATTGCATAAACATATTCTAATATTCAGTACACACTGTATATGTGTCTTTTCCAGCAGATTGGGCTTCACTATAGTATCTTGAGATGTAGTCACAGTGGAAAAGATAGATAACATATATGTAGTGATAGCTGGCTATTGAACATTAAGTGGTACATTGTCAGAATGGTTTGAAAGAATTTAGTATTCAAGTGATAAAAGAACTCAAGAGAGTACATGATTAATTAAAGAAAAATGGCATTTGTAATATTGTTAATACAGTGAGATAGTTTTTTTTTTAGAGTGACCAGTCTCCTCCACAAGAATGTGTAAATTGAATTAGGGTATAGTAGGAGGAATAATTTTAAATTATACATTGTTCGGGTGGCTTCCCTGTCCTTCACTGACTGCTGCATTAACGACCCTGGCCTGATATCTCTGGACTCCGAGACTTGGTATTTGCTGATTGGATGTTAATTCAAAGGTCTTCCCTTATCTCCCAACTGTACCTCTGCCCTATTTATTTAGATAATTAAACATTTCCATCCACATTTGTGGATGGAAGGAAATGGTTATTGAGCCATGACGGGTACCATATTTCCAGACCTGGGCAGTGGTTTCTGTTACATTAGTTCCCTAAACGTAGTTCAGCAGATAATTCCACAGAACTGATAGCTACGGCTTCCTGTTTTTTCCCCATATACATCGACAGTTGAATCTGGTTACGTATTCTTTCATTTGCAGTTTTTATGAGAACATCCTGGTAGCTCATAATGTGGAAAGCTGCGTTATACTTTGGCTAAGTGATCACGGTACTTACATATCTATATGTAGACTAAACGAAACATTTCATGGCTTCCGCACAGATGGCCTTCCACTTATCAGATGTATTGAATGAGGCCTAGTCATATTGTATATATGAGAAAAGCCTGTTCTTGTGCATATATGTGCGGATGGTGGTCAGTATCTTAGTCATCAAGTTGAACAAGTGTGTATGGTGAAACTGGTTCAACTTGTTGTATGTATATGTAGTAGTATGTGAAGTAATATACTGTTGCCAGCCCAAGATTTTTTTTTTATCAGATATCAGTCACTTTTCTACAATTGCCTACATCTGGTTGGGAAACTAAAAGGAGAATTTAAATTACCAGTTCTGCCCATGACTATATTGAGCATTTGTAAAATACAAACACAAGTCACACTGGCTTTGTTTTTAAAAGTCCTGGCCTCTAACCGGGATTGGAAAATACAGTGGGAAATCCTTGATTGTGAAGAGGTATAACTTATTTGTTGACTGAGTTTGCTTTATATAGTGTGTGGTCAGATGAAACAAACCCTTATTAATTTTTGCATCAAATGCAATGAAGAGATTACATGCATTCATAAGATTGCTGTGTTTTGTTGTGCTTTTTGTCAGTAGAATTTCTATATTTTTAATCAATATTATTATTATTATGATTATTGCAGGCAGGGACACAAAAAACATGTAAGTTTGTGCCTTGACTGAAGTAACCTCCAGATCTTTAAAAGGATTCTTGTTTTCATCGAAATATTTGGTATGAAATATGGGATTTATATTTTTTTATTTTTTTTCTTCTCTATTCTCTGTTACTTCTGAGAACACAACTGCCTTAGGATAATAACATGGGTGAAGGAGGTGTACTTTTTACCATAGATATATGTTGTTATAATTATAATTTCTACAACTACCACTACTACTAAAACATTAGACATTTATCCACTGTTGGGTTTCTATAAAGACTATACCATACAAACTTCTCAACTGAATAACAGTAGTCCTTACTGCTGTGTGATACTGAAGTTTTTACTCTCGTAAGATTCATGTATTAATGCATGTATCACTCATAAAGAAATATGGTGCTATACCAGGCAAAGATCCAAGTGGAAGCTGAGAACTGAAAATAAAAATTGATATGTTACAGACTGAGTGTGGTTACTTGCATCACCTTCAAACTATTAATACCCATGTGAGTCCAGATTACTATGTCAAATATTTATATACCTCACTTCCTCTACACTGTATTCCTGATCCACTGGATAGGAATTCAAAAGTTTTATCTCACAATACCTCCAATAAAATTTTCTCAGGCTAGCATCTGCGTCAGATTATTGAATGGTGAGTAAACAGACATTTCGAGAACCTTCTCTGAATTCAGTCGCCACGAAATCTTGAGACTGTATGCCGCATTACCTGTTATAGATAGGATCGTGTCTTGAGCCAGTTTCTCTTATCTATGGAGTGAAGTAAGCATACACCAAGCAGTGATAGTATGGTAGTGAGTGCTTCCCACATGATGCATGTTCATTACATCAGAACAACAGGTACTTTGTAAATGGTAAATGTGAAAAGTTACATTTAGATTACGGTGAAACCACTATATAAAATTTCTTTGGGCATCGGTGAATTTGAACATTTAATTGAGAAACCCCATAAATGGAGAGCACTTAACTTTTGGGGTCACTGACTCTGAATGTTAATTAAGAGGAACATTAAACTGTGGAAAATCAACTGGGATGCCACAGTCAATCAGTTACATCTTTTGTTGCCATTGGGACAGTGATTTGTGAAGTAGCTTTTATAATTGTTATTTTGTGAAATTTTTTATGGTTGCACTCTGTATTTTATCGTGGATTGTATCCACACCACAGATGTCTTGAATGATGTATATTTACATCCTCATGACTCATTTATTATTGTACATTTTAATGTAGCATGTCAGGAATTTTATTTCTTAACTTCTATGTAGACCGTTAGCATAAAAAAATTCTGCTCACAGTACAGCAGTGTATACAGGGTATACACAAAAGAATGGTGCGGTTTCAAAAGTTAACAAGAAATTTGTTTCTCAACTTACACAGGCACAACGTACACCGTCAGCAAGGGCAACTGTCCAAGTTTCTCATGCGCTACCAGCAGTTCGCTTCTCATGCTTACTATGGGGCCAGTTTCCAAGATGGCGTCACAGCAGGAAAAGGCTTTCTGTGTACTCCGTTTTGAGGTGTCCAGATCTGTGATTACAGTGCAGCATGAGTTTTGTGCATGGTTTAGAAAAGACGCATGGTGTATCTTTTCTAAAGCGTGTACGAAACTCACGCTGCACTGTAATCACAGATCTGGACACCTCAAAACGGAACACACAGAAAGGCCTTTTCCTGCTGCGACGCCATCTTGGAAACTGGCCCCACAGTAAGCATGAGAAGCGAACTGCTGGTAGCGCATGAGAAACTTGGACAGTTGCCGTTGCTGACGGTGTATGTTGTGCCCGTGTAAGTTGAGAAATAAATTTCTTGTTAACTTTTGAAACCGCACCATTCTTTTGTGTATACCCTGTATATGTTAAAAGCTGAGGATTATGTCGTTCATTGTAAGTATATCTGACAGCTCTGCATACATCAAAGCAATATTTCAGTTCAGTCCAGACCCAGGCAACCTTCCCCATAGCACGAAGTCCATTGGAGATAAATCAGAACTTCTTGGTAGCTGTAGAACTGACTTCCTTTCCAACAGTTGATGAGGAATCTCTGTGTCAAGAGTTCTGCTTACATGGTGCCAAGAGGTGATGTATGCATCATGTTGGAAAGTGAGACCAGTGATTTCTGCTGTGCGTTAGGATAACATGAAGTTGTCGAAATATACAGACAAATGACGGTGGCGACCATATTGTTGACAGTGCAGAAATCTCAAATATGGTGAGCTATAGCATGTAACAGTTATAGCAGTTCACAGCTTCAATCATGTGAAACATAAGAATGTTTTTGAGATTCTTATGCTTGAATTTGTCTGGCCAACACAAAAATCAGAAATGTGACGTATTTAACCATATGTATGGCTGGATGATACGTAGAAGTTGCAGTTTTCATCTGTGAAGTGTGACTTGTTATGAATTATGCTCTATGGTATGAAAAATTATCCATTGGCCTCTCAAACGGTGCTTTTACTGCTCTGAAATGACAGTTTGATGGTTTCACCATGGTGAATGTTTTATTGGTCCTGCTAGGAGGATCTGTTTTCACAGCATTACTTGTGTTTCTTGGAACCACTAATATCATGATGAGAATACCACTGTACCTTGCATCATTCTTGCCATACACTGCTGGAAGTTTTGAACTGACAGTGGTCAACATTCATGTACAAGAGAACACATTCTACTTTCCAATGGTACTGAAGCCATAATTTTTTTATTCTTTTACTACTGATTATGATGCATGCTACTGAATGACATGGACACATATCTGTATTGTACTCTGGTGTATGTATACATTAGTAATCATTTCTAGACACTATGCATTATCCTGTTACATAAAACTTGATCTTAAAATTGATAATTTTTTACATTTTAAAACAAAAATTTTGTATGACTAGTTGTTTCCCATATGGTATTTTCCATTTGTCATAGCCTTTTCAGTTTAATCACTATAATAATAAAAAATGGTGAAGACTACAGACATATTTTCTTCATTTTTATGTGCATGGAAAAATGTTTATGGGGGTGCAGACACATGTATGGGTGTTACATAACTATTCTGTTTGGAGTGTGTTTCTATAAGCACACACCTATTTGGGTGTTAATCTCACCATTCTCTTGCTTCCATATGTACATTCTCAGTTTCAATTTTTCCTGTGACTCTGCTCCAGTACAACAAAATGTAACTCTCTTGAAAGGAAACTATGACAACATTTATGTTTCATTCAGACCTGCAAATCACAATTGAATATGTGATATTATTAAAATAAATTAAGTAAATAGTAAATAATCAGTCATTAGATACTAAACAAATTTTTACACTTATTAATTATACTTAAAATGTTATGAGTGAGATTCTCATATAGGTTTAATTGTTACAGAAGACAGGGGAAAAAAGGTAAAGGTAGAATTGTCCCTCCACAGTCCACGAAGATTTATTTACGCTAGATGGGATGATCTGTGGAGGGGATGGTGGTGGTGGTACAGCACATTTTGTCATTCATATCCCTGGCGCTGGATGTGGGTGACTGGTCAATTTTATGCCACACCATCTTTACAGCAGATCAAATAACCTCCGTTACACATTGCATAGGAGGCTGAGTGGACTCCGGAGTCGGTCTGGACATTTTGGAAAGCAAAAAATTTCTCAACCCCGCCGGTCATCGAACATTCATTCGGTCATATGATCCGTGGGTCAGGCCGTGTGAGGCCAACCGGCTTCGGTGGATAATTAATAAGTGTCAAAATAGCTTCATCATTTGTAGCCCCTGCTTTAGACATTATACCGACTACACAATCCTGGCTTCCAATTTGTACATGAGACAACAATGTCCCTTGGCGTATTAATTTAATAACATACCAACAAACCATACCATTGCGTAAAGTTTAACCTCTGCTACCTATCCTGTCGTAGTTTATCTGTGATGTCAGGATGCAGCCCATCAGTTGGCCCTGTGTCCTTGATGACGTAACAAGATAGAAATGGCGAAGGAGTTACGGGTTTTGAGAATTTGTAAAGGGACGTTTGGTCAGGTAAATGCCTTGAAGCTGGGTTTTGAAAGCGCACGTAATACAAAAGCCTTTGCTTGCATATCAGATGTAGCATTATCCGTGGTTTATATGTATAATTCATTTTCCAGTTACGGGCTACGCCGTTGCTCTCGCTGTGACATTTTAAGATCATTAGTTAGGAAAAAACGCACGTTATTTCGCACTTATTTCCTTCAAAGAACAAGCCCAGGCTGTTGCCAACATACATTAAGAGTAAACTGCAAGGGTGAACCGGTTTAATAGCCACGGTTGTGTGTGAGATCTTAAAAGTTGCGGTTCAGGTTTGTGTGTGCAATTTTTTTTAAATGCTTTGTATATAATGCTTCATGGTTAGCGTTTAGTCCCCTGTGTGTATCAAAATATATCATCCTGAGTGTCTGATTTTGAGTGTTGTGTTTAGGTACGCAAGATTCATGTATCGGCAGCTGTTGCAGCTGAAGCTGGGGAGAGACTCAAGAAGTTTGACATATACCGGTGGAATCCAGATAAACCCGAGGAAAAACCGCAGATGCAGCAGTACATTGTAGATCTAAACACGTGAGAATTAGCAACACTTTCTGTATTATAATGTCCAACATTAGGGATGTGTGAACAGTTTAAAATTAATACTGTTCATGAACTTTAGTTCTTGATCTTTAACCCTTCAGCGTGGGGGCATTTAAATCCCAGTTCATACTGTGATGTGGGAAGGTTTTTCTACAGGGTATTTAATTTTTGAGCTAAATTGCCCAGTAGTTTATTCAAAATAGTGTAATTTTATTAATAGTGGTTGGATTTTGATGAAACTTGAAACAGAATATTTAGGAATGTCTAAGTTTTTTGAATATGCAATAAAATCATACCTAAAAAATGTAACTTTGTGTGGAAATACTTGAAACATTCTTCAACACATAGGGCAGCTTCACATTCGGGGCACCCTGTCACTATTATTCCACCAATGCTCTGTACACATATTCTGCTATAACTGATATTACATAAACACGGGAACTGACAGCATCTTGAAATAAAATTATACTGTCTGTCTGTATTGTATTTGTGGCCTTTTTGGAGGGGTCTATAATTTCTAGTGGGGATGTGGGTAAGCATTCAAGTAGGCACAACATTCAGGTCTAAGTCTGGTATTATTTGACGAAATATGTTCTGTGGGTTTTCTTTAAGTTGAGCTAAAAGCCTGTATTATTTCTGATTCTGTGTGACTGTGGATGGTATCAATTACTGTACATCTGCTACAGATTTGTATATGTATAAATGTGTGGTAGAAATCAGTGTTCTGGTGTAGTGCAGTGGTATACTGTATTCTGTATTTTGGTTAACCAGTAGATGAACATAGTTTATACTGATGATAGGGAAATAATAGTCAACAGTATAGAGAAATGTGATAAGTGAGGAAGGCAGAAACATTTTGTTTTTACCACTAGTGAACTGATTCAAAGAGCAGCGACAAATGCTGGAGTGGGATACAGCACTCTAAAGAAATTAGGCAGGAACATAAAAGAAGATGGGAAAGCAATTATGATAGCAATCAGAAATTACCAGGAGAGAGAAGAACAAAAGTTCATAATGCTGCACATGTGGGTGATTTCAACAGCAGCTTGAAAGGAGACGAAAGTGCCAGTTATAACCAGAACTGTTGCCAGTCATTAAGAAAGAAATATATTTTGCATAAGATAAAACAAATTTTCCATACGGTTCTGAAAAGCATGGGATTTGGAGTGAGGAGGAGCCAATTAAGTGGTATTATGTTGATTGAGAGGGCGGATATTATTGATGGGGGGTGAAGTAATATTTCTTTAAAATAAAGTGGGTTGATGACAACCACACATTCAGAGAGTAATGGGAAAGTGATGGGAATTCAGGCATATGTGAACTGAAAACACAGGCTAATTTGGCTATTTGTGGGGGGGGGGGGCCAGTATTTTCCTTCCTGGTGCAGAACTAGTATACAAGGCTGGCTGTACAGCAGGGCCTTGTCATGGCCATACAAACAGTGACAATTTTGAAAATACATAGCAGGTAAGTTTATTCCAAACCTCCCACTTAGTGCAGTAGTTGTTTTAGGTAATAACTAAGGAGAGAACTGATATTACTCAGAGAGAAATCTTCCACTTTGCCTATCAGAAATCGTGACAGGGCAGCCCAAGAATGAAACATGGGTTGCTATAGTGAGAGTCAAGCATCTGTATGAGAAATGGCTGATAAAGTATTTTATAGGTCTAGTGACCTGATGGTCACAGGTAGTGGGTGCAACGTAGATACAGTAAGACCCACAGCAGTTTGCTGATCTTATTGACCATGTGTTAAAATTTACTGGGTTGTTATACATATTTTTAAGGTGTTTGATGCTCCGAAGTTGATCACCCTACTCCCATCCTAAAGGAGTAGAAACTGTGAAGCATTTGGAGAATTCAGAATACTTAAGTTTTGAAAAACTATGCATATATTTATATATCATTTGGTGCTGTATTGTGGTTGTGAGACACCAATTATTTTTTTAAAATGCTTATGCATTTTCATTATTCAAATCATGTTCAAGGTACAGTGTGTTTTACTGACTGTAATGTTGATGATTGTTGATGATTGGCTGACTGTGCATCGTAGTATAACCTTAGTTAATTTCCAACTTGATGCACAAAATTCTTATTTATTTATATAGAATACATTTATTAAAATTCTTTACATGTTTTGAGCATTGCCCTACTCATCTTAAGGAGGTCTACATCATAATTGTATATATGCAGCCTCTGGTATTGTTACTCTGTAAAAAGTGAGTTGTCTAAAATTCTTCTTCTTTCTTCTTTTATTGGCGTTACAACCCACTGTGGGTTTTGGCTTTCTCAGTGATTTTCTTCCATTCTGCTCTTTCTTCACATTGTTTTCTCCACCGTCTTACTCCCGTTATTTGTAAATCTTCTTCATTGCCTGCAATCCGTCTCTTCTGTGGTCTTCCTCAGATTCTCGTACCTATAGGTTTCCAGTGTAATATTCTCATAGGTGTTCTCTTATCATCCATCCGCATCACGTGACCAAGCCAAGCTATTCTTCTACTTTTTATAAATCTTACTGTATCTGCATTTGCTATTAGTTCGTTTAGTTCATAATTCATTCTGATTCTCCAGGATCTATCTTTATTTTGTACTGGGCCAAAGTTTTTTTCAATATTCTACGCTCAGTTGTCTGAAATTACTGTAATGTAATTTGCTGCATTGCTTATAAGTGTAAATTGATAATGATAAAATTTCAGATAAAATTCTTCAGATATGATTAAATTGCGTATATATTGAGTCGCCCTGTGCGTGATTCGTCATGTAGAGAGGTTATGTTGTTCAGTTAATGACTAGATAAACTTAGCAATTATTTAATGTAATTTTATAACTAGACCACAACATTACCTCTACATGACGCATCACGCCCAGGGCGACTCATTATATATGCAATTTAATCATATCCGAAGAATTTTATCTGAAATTTTATCATTATCAATTTACACTTATAAGCAATGCAGCAAATTACATCGCAGTAATTTTAGACAACTCTTTTTTTACAGAGTGACGATACCAGAGGCTGCACATATACAATTACGACGTAGACCCCCTGAAGATGAGCAGGGGTAATGCTAGAAACATGTAGAGGAACTTAATAAATGTATTATATACAAATAAATAAGAATTTTGTGCATCAAGTTGGAAATTAACTAAGGTGACTGTAATGATTTTCTTAATTACATGTAGGACATGAAGAGGATTCATGTGTATATCTGGATCAGTGACAAAGTAAAGCAGATTCCCGTTCCCATCAGCATCTATTAAACATTAATGTTTTTTATGTACTGCGTGTACTGATACTTTCAGATGTGGTCCCATGGTATTGGATGCACTTATTAAAATAAAAAATGAAGTGGACCCAACACTTACGTTCCGACGTTCTTGTCGAGAGGGCATCTGTGGTTCATGCGCAATGAACATTGGTGGAGTCAACACTCTGGCTTGCATCAGGTAAGTGCATTGACTTTATGATATAATATTAAAAATGATTCATGGAAGTTAAGTGAACACCTTCTGGAATGTGACACACTGTAGTCTGGTAGATATATGTGGATATTTTATATGATCCTGATGTCCCCGTACATCCTGATGATGGAGGCCGTGGGTTTCTCTGGTATGTTGGGACGTACAACACTGTGTCACATCCCAGAAAACAGTTCTCTGTGTAATCACCATTGTGAAAACTTCAGATGCCAAATATAATGACATGTTTGTATATCATTCATATCAAATTTTGGTCTTTATTGCTTGGCACATGATTTAGCCATCTTCAGAAGCTAAACAAAGGTCTGTAGAGCCAGGGATGATGATGATGATGATGACGATGATTATGCAGTTCTTTGTTTGAAGAATAGATGAACATGTTTAGGTCTGTAGCCAACAGATTTGTCTCTTCACTGTTGTTATTAGTTTATTATAACTTGGCTGTATAATTTTTCAAATAAGATGGTTGTCTTACGAAACGTGAAGGATCCTGATTACAGAATAGTGTGTCATTCAGAGAACATCAGTGTATGGTATTTAACCCTTAAAACCCCGAATTAAATCCCATCTGCTATTTGCTGGCATTATTAGGAGCTCACAGTTTTCTCCACGTTAGCAGGATAATGGTTAAATCATTAACCCTTAGGCTACTAATGTCATATATATATATATATATATATATATATATATATATATATATATATATATATAT
>Ga0268261_10003551_pt1 | contig 11502 bp, 7 predicted proteins | sample TergutNc150P1_FD_190353 | JGI IMG/M metagenome (GOLD analysis project Ga0268261, IMG submission 190353) | Nasutitermes corniger P1 segment gut microbial community from laboratory colony in Florida, USA - Nc150 P1 (SPAdes) (version 2) | ecosystem: Host-associated > Arthropoda: Insects > Digestive... | reverse complement strand
CACTATCCTCACTGGGTGTGCAAAAGGCAAGGATGTATTCATTCCACGAATACCACTAATCCCAACAGACTTGCCGTTCGACTTCAAAAGGATACAGTTCCCAGTTCGCCTTGTGTTTGCTATGTCCGTCAACAAGGCACAAGGACAATCCCTGAAAATTGCAGGAATCCACCTGCAAAATCCATGTTTCTCACATGGACACATATATGTTACATGTTCTAGGGTCGGGCACCCAACAAACCTTCACATGCTGGCTCGTGGAGGGAAAACAAGGAATATTGTACATCCCACAGCACTTCAGTGACACTTCTCTCAGAACATAACAACCCATTTCCATTGTTTCTAGAACAATACATTCCATTCACTGATGATGCTGTACCCCTTTACGTGCACATGTCTGCGTTGTCCCGATATCCTGGAGCCTTTCGTCGGCAACATGGCGTCTATTTCACAGTGACACATTTCCACAACTTCTGCAGTCCCTTTTCCCTATATCAGAAAATAACACCATCCATCAGGTTTCATGATTGATCATGCCCGGCAACGCTGGGTACCCCTGCTAGTGATGGACTAATTCTCCTGGAAAGACGGGGGTTGTGTTTCCCTTTTGTGCACGGTATGTGACATTGCAGCCCAACAGACTGTGATTTTAAATGTGTGTTTAATAATATATCTGTATCTGTAGTGGATAAGTATATTCTGACTTGAAGAGGAAAGATATCTGTGTATGTGTGTGTGAGCGTGTGCATGTGTCTGCTTGCGTGCATGGGTGTGTGTGTGTATGTGTGTGTGTGTGGTGAAGGGGGTAGTGTATGATTTCAAAACGTTTACTAGAAAAATCTGAGCAGAGGAATTTACATTGTGGTAAAGACAATAAAACACGAAGGAGTTCAGCTTTTTTGCAGTGAAATCTAAGTGTCATTTCCCACAACTGGACCCACTCACTCTTTCCAATGCATATGTGATCTCATCTCCTTAGGTCCAATTTAATATTATCCTCCCATCCCCTTCTTGGTTTCCTAAGTTAATGTTTTCCAAGAGGTTTCCCTGAAAACTCTACATGCATGGAAAAGTTCATTTATGTCTGTTGTGCTTTTTGTCACAGAATTACTACGAAGACCATCCAATTGAACTGTATTCATAATGTTATTTTACATGTATGTTACACAGTCATTGTAGTAAGTTAACATTGTTTTGTTTGTATGCTGAGCAGCAAGGGGAAGAGCAATAGGAAAGAGGAAGAGAAGAAAACAGATGATGATGATGACATGACTGGACCCAAACCCATGCTGCCATATTCATCCATGTTTATTTTTTCACCCACAAACCCGTAAGTATTTCTCCTTTTCTTATTACTTTCCTTGATGACAGCGCCAGTGTGTAGATATTTTGTTTGTTTTGGTATTGTAATATTGCATGTTTAAATGTCTGTCGAGCACTCTAGTGTGCCTTTGATATGGGACATCCCCTTGTGATGTAAACACAAGATAAGGAGGTTAAAAACAAAGGTGTTATGGTGTTTATCTCATAATATTTAATGCCATGTGTTTCAGCTTCTACAAAGCCATCATCAGGCAGTCCTACGATATACTCATAATGTATCCTTACAATGCATATTATGTCAAAATATGCAGTTGTGATCTAAACTTTACAGGAAGTAGTTCCTTAACAACATGGGAGAAAGGTGACCTTACCAGTTCTGAGGGTCATACCTGACTCACCTCTCATTAGACATTACATTTCATCGTCCAGGAGAGATGAGATTTTTCAATCAGTATCTACATACTTGTATCGGCATCCACATAAGTTACAATTATACCCATATCTGAAGAACTGCTACTTTCAAAGTTCAGCCAAATATGCATTGTTTGCCTCCATTTAGTTTGGAAGTAGACTGCTTTTATAAATTATGTATATGATCTGTGAAGGATGTCGCACATTTTTATAATTTGCTTGTATAACTGAATCTATTTAAACTTTGTTGTATGCATTTCCCTATAAAGTTGAGATCTCATTTGTGTATTATGGCATAACTTATATATTGTAGGATGAACTTTCTTTAATTGTCTCTACTGCATGATGATGGCAAAAGGCAGAAGGCAGAACATGTAGCATTGAATATAGTGATGTAAAGAGCAAAACACAGTTGCGATTGAAAGTCTTTTGACCTCCTTATCTTGCCATTCAGTGTGCTCTGCTGAGAACTATCAGCAGCTTCTTCTTAGTTGAGGTTTGTAATGTGCAGGTATGTTGGTTATGTTCTGCAGTGGAGAGTTTATACGTGTATAAGGGACAGATGGAATAGTCAATTCATTGTATCAATCTTTTCGCGAAGTTTATTTTGTTTATTTGGACAATTGCATATGAAGGAGGAAGTGCTGCTGTACTAGCATGTCTGCTGGGAGTGAGATTATGCATAACAGAGAACAAGTCACAAGTTGTGAGCTTTGCACAGTGGTGTGTTTGAAGATTCTCTTTGTCTGGGATAGGGTGCTATGTGATTTTGGAAGGGTTCATGTTTTGGAGATCTCAGACCTGTGGACCCTTGACGATGATGACAGTATGTTCTTGAAAAATGTCAGGATCTGATTACCCATGTATTTTTTTAAATTGGTGCTCTGATGTTATTACTTGTTATACTAAAATAATTTATGTTACGTTAAAACCTGAAATGTTATACTAGACCTAGTAACTAAAATTATTTTACACTTTTATATTGACTTCACTTCTAGATTTCTTAAGCAAATTGACTATTTCCATATCCATATGGATTTTGTAATTCTGTACGGATCCACGGAATGAAAATGATATGATATGATATGATATGATGATATGACAGTGTCATATTCCAGAAAAACAAAATGAATAAGTGACAGATTAAATGTGAATACATTTTTGTTATTGTATTCTTAATTTTGTGTTATATTGTAGATTATGAATCAGTCAATCTAACTCACTTTTAGAAGAGTTGTTAATGTATGAATGTACTGTATGAATTGCAACCAATTTAGACTCGACCAGTACTGTACGTAAATTCTGTCTCTTTTATTGTTCATGGAATTTTATTTTTTAAATTGGTTTGGAGATGCTTTACAAGGATGGATGTAAAAAATCTCTGTGCATGCCTGTGTGTACCATCTTAATCATTTTGGTGCAGTAAGCAAATGTATCTCCCTGCATTGTATTACAAGCAGATTTCTATCCCATTTTTAGAAAGAATTGTTCCTTTTATCACAATAGAAATATCTCCATGTGTGCTACTAACTGTAAGCAACAGCATGGACTCCTGATATGAGACAGAGAGAGAGAGAGAGAGAGAGAGAGAGAGAAGGAACGTAATGGAGTAACTAATGGCTATGTTTTATAATGCCATCATCAGATTTTGCAATAAGGAACTAATGTAGTTCTTTTGAGACTTACTTGCAGCATATTGTTACCATTTCAAAAATACATTTCTTTTACCTTTCCTGAATTTTTATTACCTGTAATGGTTTTGTTCACTACACAATTACCCAGGAATATTTCTGTCATATGTGCAAAATATAGCAACTGAAAGTATTGGAAAAGCAGTTACAACAACAAAAATTATTCACATTTCTTTTGGAGAATTGACAACAGAGTGGTAATTGGTCAGCAGTTTCATTAAGCAGCAAAAGGGCTAAGGATGCAACATGGTTGTCCTGTATGACATGACATATTACAGAAACAACAATGGAAGAATAGTACAGCATTTAAAGATTTATTAAACACTTTATACACGGTACTTTGCCTCAGTAATGCCTGTCGTTCAAATACCATATCCTCATTCAAATGCCTGTTAAAGTGTTAAAAGAACTGTGGCAATTTGCCCATATTATTTTTGTCACTATTATTTGTTAACCCTTTACCGCTTTTATGACGGATTTTAGGGGGGGCAGGTATGTGTTTTCAGCTGTGCACCATCAGTTCAGGTCTGTGATTGCATGGTAATCTTTGAGAATTTTTCACCTATTCTGTTGCTTGTATTAGTTTCTTTATGTTTAAAAGACTGTGTGAGAAATAGAAAAATGTCAGACTTATGGTTTTGGTGATCACAGGAGAAACACCAGAAATACTGTTGAATGAACTGTTCAACTGTGGTCATGAAAAGAAATTTGCTTTATTTCCATATGTTCATGTTAGAAAGACGGAGGTTCACGATCAACATTACCTTGCAGGATTCGTCGTGGCGCTCATTATGTAGTTAACATGAAGTACTTTGACTTCTTCATCATGGTTGTGATCAGTCTAAGTAGTATTGCATTAGCTGCAGAAGATCCTGTTGATGAAGAGTCAACCCGTAATACCATTCTCGAGTACTTCGATTATGCCTTCACCTGTGTCTTCACTATTGAGATGATCCTCAAGGTGAGTTATGAACCGTTTTTGGGTGCAGCTGCACAACAAATGGGAAACATAACTAATAGCTTCCTCATGCCTGTCCATCTATTTGACTGGAATGGATGAATGAATGGAACAACTTGTCTCCTGCTGCATGGATTTTTGTGAAATTTTATTCTGGGGTAAGGGAAAAGTTCACTATATAATGTGCCGTGAAGGCAGAGAGGGGATAGAGGCACTCTTTGTGAAGACCTATGTGCATTTGTGTATCTAATCCTAATGACTGAGACAGAATTTGTTGTTATGTTTAGACATAATTTAGAGCAATTGAATGTCTTCAAACATTTGTATAAGGGACTTCCATAAAATAAAGTTAAATAAATTTGATCAAATTATATTTTTAACATATTGCTGTATGGTTTTAAAGTGTGTAGACATAGTGTGGATGATAGTGTGTTTTAGTAGATCCTACTTGTATCTTTGAAATGTGCTATATTAACTTACACATTGCAGTGTGCTGTGTGTGTTCATGAGAGAGAGAGAGAGAGAGAGAGTGAGAGGGGGGGCTCTGTGTACATGTGGGTTAATGTTTTTAAGTGTACTCTTAGGGCATGTTTCAGTAATTTTGGTCCTGTCTTCATTTTTTTCAGATTCTTGACTTGGGTATCATTTTGCACCCAGGCTCATATTTGCGTGAGTTTTGGAACATCATGGATGCTGTAGTTGTGATATGTGCAGCTGTCTCGTTTGGCTTCAATTTAAGGTCAGTGCATTGTAACTGTATTTTAGACACTGATTAGTGATTGAAGCTTGTATGTCATTGTATGCAGTTGACACATTTTCCAATGTAATAGCTGACATCCTTTATACCACTTACATTTTTAGGAGTGCTCCATGACTCACTCATAAATAACACCATTTGTTAGTGACTTCTAACCTTGGTTATGCAAAATGCTGTAATTCTAGGAGTTCAGTGGATGAATCTCTGTATCACATAAGTCACTACAAATGCAAACTGTCATGTGAAGTAATGAATTTCAAGTCTGCTTCAAAGTCATATGACTAATATACACATATAGATAGTGTGCTGCACATTCTTGATATGATGATTGCATGCACATGCACAGTAGCTGCTCTGTTATGTGAATACTCACAACTAGTAACATTTGTATCCAGCTTGGTTTACCAGTTATGCCATATACATCATGATTTTTGTGGTAGAACCACATATTTTAATATATTTCCTCTTTGGGATGTTACGCAGCTTAGATTGGTAGTTATCACTGATAAGGGGACAACTCATCAATCCCATCTTTGAGCAAGCAGTCTGAACTTGGGACTGGAGGTTGACCTGAAAAGGTGGTAATGAACTATCAGACTGCACTGTGTAACGTCCGAGAAGAGGGAAAATCTCATTTACACCGTGGAAGAAGCCTGAAATCACACATGTATTTTTAACATTTTAGATTACAACTTTTTAATATGCACTACATCAGTGTATATTGTGTCTGTGTTCTGTACATATGTGAATCTGGGTACCTTGTGTTAGTTTCTGAAGTGATCTCCCTGTAGATGGTCATGTAGTCCAAAATGTTTTGAAGGATAATAAAATATGGTTGTTACTTTCAACTTGCATGTTTTCTGTTGGTTATATTGTCATTCATAAAGTAACTTCCTATTAAGTTTCAGACATAAAAGTCAGTTCTGTTTCCAGATAATCCGTAAGTTGATTATCTGTCTATGTCAGTGTGAACAGAACAGTCTCTGAGCTTCTAGTATTTTAATATAATGATATGAATAAATACCAACAGTGTACACTACAAAATGTTGATTTATATTACTATACAAATCGACAATCATGCATGTTGCGGCTAGCCACCATGCTGGGGGAGGGGTTTACTTTCTTTTTGTAACCAGTGGTGTTTAGAGTTACAACATGATACAAGCTTTTAATATGTCAGTTATATATAAAATATATTCACATAATGTTATATTTCAACATGCTTGTGGTTTTTAACATGACAGGGCTCTTTTTTTACATAAATCATATTTTCATATCCATTAAGTCTTTGGCATTCAGAGTGTCTTTGACAGCAACTTTCAGGTGTCAACAGGTACCTTTTCTTTATAATGAAATTGGTGTGTATAATTTTGATAGTTTTTAATTGTATTGGTTGTTTTCCTCCCCATTTTTGTGCATAATGTAGGGGTTTATTTTCATTTTAAGTCACCAATATTAAAATTCTTATTTACCTGAGCATAAGTATTTTATTGTTCAAAATAAAGTGCTGTGTATTAAGAGTTCTGTTTCACATTTGCACCCCCAAAGTACGTGTTTACTGTACCTGAGTGCCACAAAGCTTCAGCTTCAGTCACAAGCGTTAAAATGGATTGAAGGTTAGAAGACTGCTGTTTTAAGTGATGGGCATTTAAATTTTTGGATTACAGTGGGATCATATTTATTGCTTTGGATTTAAAATTCCCCCATCTTTATTATTGTGGTTTGTGTGTTGATAACATCTGATTATGTTCACAGTGGAAGCAAAGCAGGACAGAACCTGTCGACTATTAAATCCCTCCGAGTTTTGAGAGTGCTGCGTCCACTAAAAACCATCAAACGTGTGCCCAAGCTGAAGGCAGTGTTTGATTGTGTGGTCAACTCATTGAAGAATGTCATCAATATTCTCATTGTGTACATCCTGTTCCAATTCATCTTTGCTGTCATTGCTGTTCAGTTGTTTAATGGGAAATTCTTCTACTGTACTGATGAAAGCAAGTTTACAAAAGAAGAATGCCAGTACGTATATCATATAAATCGCAGTGATGTTTAAAATTACAATGTCAGTTAGCCTTATAAAGCCCAGTGGTTACTATATGTACCATTTGCTCTAACATTAAAAAACTCTACATTTCATCTTTGTATGGATCTCAGAACCAACAGCAGTTATTTTTGTAAACAGCATTAGCTATTTGGTCGTTATAGTGGTCAGGGACTGTGTTCTCTGTGAGGTGGGAACTAAAGTTTTATGTAGAATTTAGAAGAATTTCGGACATCACAGTGTTTGTGATTGGCCAAAGATCTATCCCCTAAACTTCACTTGTGGCCTTCCAATTAGTGATATCCTTCTTTAGAGTCTGGTCTGCGAGCAGGAGTGTTCATTAATGAATTATTGCTGGATATTAAACAATGTATTTACACACATATATAGTTAATTGGTTTGTAATTGACCCCCCTTCAAATTTACCATTTTTTTTAGGAAAATGCCTTAATTACTTAGGTTTTTGCGTTACTTCATGTTTGCATTTTGGATGAAATAATTTGTTAGATTTAAAGTGACCGACCGACCGACCGACCGACCAACTGACTGAGAAGCTTACAGGTCTTCAGCTAGTCAGGAAATTCCCTGCATTTTATGGAAACCGAAGGTTATTACCGCATTCACATGCACCCAACACCTGCCCCTGTCCTGGTACAGATCCATCCAGTCCATGTCTCCCTATCCCACTTCTTGAAGATCAATTTTAATATTATCCTTCCATAACATTTTGTTTTTCCAAGTGGTTACCTTCCCTTAGGTCTCCACACCTAAACCCTGTGTGTATCTCCCCTGTCTTTTATATGTTCCAAATGCCCAACCCATCTCATTCTGCTTGATTTCATCACCTGAGTAATATTTGGTGAGGAGCACAGATAATAAAGCTCCTGATTAAATAGTCTTTTCCATTCCTATTACCTTGTTCCTGTTAAGGCCAAATATTTTCCTCAACTCCTTGTTCTCAAATAGCTTTGTGCCATACTTAATGTGCCTGGCTATAGTTTTCTGGCTTTTATACCTGTCAAAGGGAACATTATATGTTATTGGTGTTTTTACTTTTCATTGCATACAGATATGACACTTTGTTTATTTATGGTAGTGTCATTCTCCTCCGTGACTGACACATACAGCCAGCATGTATGTATTAGTTACTGCACTGGATGAAGGTGAAATAGCCTGGCATTGTATTCAAAGTTTAAAGAAGGGCAGGAGAGCTCAAAGACATGCACTCAGCATTATAAAACCACAAGACATTCATTTGTTCATTTGTCACAAAATCAAGAAAACTCATTAAGCACATGTTTACTTCTATTTCAAGACATAAGGTATACAGTTCAAGGTATGATCATCTCTACTGGTTTCTGGACCACTAGAAAGTTTAATCACAGATTAAACTTTCTGATGTTTTGGGACAATATACTGCCCCTATCTTCATAGTGACTCCATATGGTGGCTGAAGTGATGTGATGAATAAAATATGTGTTATGTAGGAAATTTTGAGAGAATTTAGTCAATCACAGCTGTGGAGGGTGGGAAGAGGAGCTAGGATTGTCCTGAGCCAATGAGAGTTGAGAGTTTCTGTGTGACTGACACATTTTCTCCTGTGGCATCACTTCAGCATTCACATGACACATTTCACACACCCTGAAGATGGTGGCAGTATGTTTATTTGAAATGTCTGTACATACCACATAGTGCCAAATGCAAAAGATGACTACCATTTGAGCAACAACTGTTGGGATGGTGATGGTTTCAGTCTGCTGCATAAGGGTGAAATGGAAAATTGATAACACTGAGCAGTTTTGTTTACACTGGCTGAAAATCTCATTGCTTGTTGCTCTGTGTGTTATAAAAGAGTAACAGTAAACAGTTTTTTAGGCAAGTTGATACTGAATCAGAAAACTTTGTTTGTAATGTTTTGAATTATAAGAATATGGTCCAGGAACTAGAAATTTAACTTCCCTTTCTTCCTAAAAAGTAGGCTTGTGAGGTTATTATGCTGTGTGCACACTTTCTTGTAGGTGTATGTCCCTCCCATTAAACTTTAAAACCACTTGTCTGATGTTTGTGAAAAGTGGTATGAACATTATGCCATTGGATGTCACCTCATTTCTGTACCTCTAATTTCCCATAATTAATAATACCAAAATAATAAATGCACAATCTTATGAGGCAGAGTGAAAATTTCACTGCTTGCTAAACGGTTCTAAGTGTTACATGGTCAGAGGTCTAGGATGACTGTTGGCACTGTTGTTAATGTTATATTTTTGTAGAATATACGGTGGTAATGTGGTAGGAATAAACATTTATTTGGCTTTCAGTTTGTTGGCAATAAAGAAACTTCTGAACATGTGAAATGTGGTGTGGAGAAAGGTTTTAAACATGCTTACAAAGTGTGTATGCAATGTTCTTTCCAAGTCAGCATGTACAAACAGGGGAAGGTATGTCTGACAAATTTAATGTATTCAAGACTCTGCACAAATGACAAACTCCTTTTCCAGGGGCTGGTATTTTGTGTTTGAGGGTGATGAACCTAAGGTATGTAAAAGAGAGTGGAAGACCCAGGATTTCCATTATGACAATGTGATCGCAGCCATGTTGACTCTGTTTGCTGTGCAAACAGGAGAAGGTTGGCCACAGTGAGTACATGATTATTTTTACATTTTATGCTTTTATTGAAAATGTTTGTGTTTTTGATTGGGTGGTAGATCTATAAAAATTTAAGTAACAATGAATGTCAGCAAGTAACAATTCATGATGATAAAGTGTTTTGAAAACTTGATACTTTATGATAATGGTAGAGTTAATTAGTTTTCTTGTACAGTGTTGTGTAGTGGACAGAGTTTACAGTATGGTTATATTTACTGTTCATTGTTGAAGTATATAAAAATACCCTGGTTGTGCGTGAGTGTGGCGGATGAGTGAATGAATGAGTGAGTGAGTGAGTAAGTTGACACCCAGGTCTTATGTGGGTTATGAACTGAACCTGACAAAAGAGCTGAGCATCAAGCATACTATACAATAACACAACCAAACAGCAGTGTGAATATTATGATGGCCCATCGTGTGTTGGGCCCATGGATAATGTAATAATATTAATGTCCAATTACTGTTGGTTTAAGCAGTACAGTGACTGACTGTGGGCTGGATGACAGGGGTTCATTTCCTAGCAGGGGCTATCTGTAACCATATCCAGACCAGTTGGGGGGGGAGGGGGGCACACATCCTGTTCAAAGGGTATTAGGAGTGTTCCCCTGGATATAAAGTAACCAGAGTGTGAAACTAACTACTTATCTCCGTCTAGTGCCAGGTTGAAGCATGCGTGGAACTAAACCTTCTCTCCCCCACACATTTTCGTGATATGGTTATACTCTTTCAGGGTGATTGCCATCTATTCACATTTGATTATAGCTGTTGTTCACAGCCAAATGACATACTGGAAAGATTGTTGTTGCAGCCAGTTTGGTCTCCTACTATTCATGTTAAAATTTGTTGATGTGTTTCTGTGCTGACTTACATATTTGTGGTTTATTCACTCTACATGTAAGCTTCTGAACACCATACGAGTACATTGTGAATTTCTAAATTGAGGTTAGTTGCCATACCAGCACATTATTCGTGTTGCGTGTCTTTAAAAGTGTAATGTGATTGTAATGTGACACTGGTAGCATATTACATATTTTTACATGTTGCACATTTATAATAATTTTTTCTTAATTTCTTAGTATTTTAAAAAACAATATAAATGTGAAGTTTGACATCCTTTTTTTGCTTTATATTGCTAGACACAAAACTGATCTGTCATGACCTTGCTTCCCAGATGCGAGAGTGCATTTCTCTGCCCATCTAGACAGGATTAATTAAGCAGTGGAGTAAATTATGCACATACCAGTAATCAGTAATTATAAATAACAGGCATGAGTTACAGAGAGAACCAGTAGAACTGGATACTTCATTAGATTATTGGAGACATTATTTAAATTTGAGAGATTGCAGAAGATGTCAAAATTGTGTTACATGGAATGCCTGTTTTGCCGTGGTTTCATAAAGTTTTAAAAGTAAATGTATCAAGTGCTTGCTTGCTTGCTTGTTTAAACATGTTGTGGAAAGTTGGCCATGAACTTAGCAAATTTCAAACATCAGAGACCAAGTTCCTGCAGTGTACTGATTCAGAGAGTAAATAAGAAGATATATCGTTAGGTGATTAGACATTGTACAAGATCAGAATATATAAATGCTCTAAATGAAGGCTTAAATTGTCAGTACACTGCAGTGGCCCAGATTTAAATTCTGAAGCTGTTGCTACTGCTATTTTTTTTTTTTTTGA
>Ga0268261_10003550_pt1 | contig 11504 bp, 10 predicted proteins | sample TergutNc150P1_FD_190353 | JGI IMG/M metagenome (GOLD analysis project Ga0268261, IMG submission 190353) | Nasutitermes corniger P1 segment gut microbial community from laboratory colony in Florida, USA - Nc150 P1 (SPAdes) (version 2) | ecosystem: Host-associated > Arthropoda: Insects >... | reverse complement strand
ACTCGAAGGCGTGAGAGATCAGCGTCACGCCCCGGTCACTCCTTAACCCCGGGAAAGATTTGGTGCCCACTGTACAGGAGGCTGGTTGGGCCCCAGGGCTGGCCTGGACAGATGCGGAAAATCTCGCCCCCACCGGGATTCGATCCCGGACCGTCCAGCCCGTAGCCAGTCGCTATACCGACTACGCTACCTGGTAATAATGCGACAGTATGAAATAAAAATATGTCGTGGCAAATTCTGCGTTTCGTAGCTATATATTTAAATGTTTCCAAGTATTTAATTCTTACTTTAAAACACAGTAACCCTACTTATCTTCCTTAAATTATAAGTAAATATTCAATTTTAGCGTACCGAACCATAGAACCGGGTATACTCGAAACCCTTCCAAAAGGCAATTGTAAATTGATTTTGTGTATCTTTACGAGAACACACGCAGTCCAGTGTTTAAACGTAACAATGACATAGTCTAAACAAATATGTACTTTTATTAGCCTGATTCTGTTCAAATGACAAACGCATTTAACTTAGAAAATGACACAGGCTCTCCGAATGAAAGTTCCGAAAATTAATTTACGCAGTAAGACTCAGCACGTCGGTGTGTCTGAGTTCGCTTCTCTGCAACAGCCGAGAACCGTTAAACGGTAGTCCGTGACATTTCACACTGGCGAGTTTTTATGTAAGTTATCGATATTTTGTAATATTATTTAAAGGCATACATGACGTGTACTTTAAGCGAACATCTCAATGTGCACCTGAAGGCATCTCGAGAGGAACTCACAAAATGTTTATCGATTGTTTTGAATAAAAGTGGTAAATAATAAATATAATTGTACAATAAAAGCCAACAAAATGCATCTTTTCTAAATTAATATTTTAATTTATATTTTTTTAATGTCTTCTACAAAGGTTCATCTTCAGGAAGACTGTTGTATATACAGCCATCGTACCGTATGTTCGATACACACTCTTCTGCCTACTAGACTGCTTCTAATGATGCATGTAAAATGTACCGTAACGTAACTGTAAATACAACCCTCTTCCTGAAGATGAACCCTTGGGTTTGAAACATGTAGAAACATTAAGAAATAAGAAATATAATACTAATTTAGGAAATGCGCATTTTGTTGGTTTGTTTTATAATTATATTAAAATTGACGATGCAGAAAAGATAATACGTACGTATAATTTTATGTTTATCTATACAAAGTGACATGTACCGGACGTCGTATTGATACAATTAATTCTCCCGATGATGGGCACATGACTGCACGAAACTTGTAGAAAATAGAAATAAACATACATAAAAAGAATTGTGCCTCAAGTTGGTTATTTACAAAGATTGTGCTATAACAATAGGCTGTGTTCCTGTGGCCACTGTTGCATTTGTTACGCAACAATGCTTTTATGTTGAAGATATGTTGCCGGCAACTGCAAAAGTACTTAAGTCTTCATATCAAGTGCTGCACATCCTTGTCCGGTTTTAACCAAATTTGTAGTTTTTGGACATATTTTCACAAAGGAAATCAACAGCCGCCTTGATGTACGCGGAAAGACGGACGGACAGGCGAAGAGACAAAGACTTATGGAGGGATATGACGAAGGCAACTGTTCAGAAGGCTCAAATTTGTTTAAAATGGGTCAAAAATATTGAGGCACTTTGCATAAAGACCTAAGTAAGTTTCAAGGCTGCCAGCCACATTAAATCTGCATAACATCGGTCTTTATGTGTGATATCGTATCACGCTGTTAGGACTACACAAGATGTATAAACATTACGCGAACGCCACACAACCTTACGCTATACTACACTGCTTATATTGTATATCTGAGGTCTCAGCAGTAACAGAGCGAAGGAGCCAGAATAATTAAGCTATGCGTATATTTCTTAACACCCTATCACGTTAGGGTGTGTCCAAGTCGTCTCACATAACGAGAAATGGAGGGGCTAACAATCCCTCAAAATAAAAATAAAATACTACATGTATTATGACAATCAGCTGCCATGCTGGATGGAGTAATTTAGTATAATTATTATCTTCGTTCGCAAAATTGCGAAAAGCGACTCTTAGCTTGACTATGAGTATATACAAATGTTCAGGGTCTCACGACCCCGATGCACCTAGGCCTTTAAAGCCGGCCCCTTGTGCCCCATGTCGAATCAAGGAAGCCCTGTAGCTTTACTAAAGCCCCAGGTGGCCCGCAGGCTTATGCTTTGAATGTCCTTAGGCTGCAAGAAAAGGAAACCCAGATATGCATGTCTGAGTGAGGCCAAAGCCCCACATTCACAAGAATTGAGCCGCGGTTTCCTCCATCCTCCCACATCTACACAATGGACTATTCTGCAGTCCTAGTGTGTAAAGATGCCTCCTCAGGGTGTTATGACTTGTGAGTAGGTCAATTACTGCCTTGGATTGAGTTCTGTTGAAGGAAATACCTTTGGTTTTGGCGCCCAGACTAGGTCCAGAAATTAGTCCCTTAGCCTTTCTTGGGGTATCTCCAAGACTTAGCCATCTTGCCCAATGCTGGTTAGCCAACCAACGATTGAGCTTGTTTTGTATATCTCGTATAGAGACCTCAAGGATCGACTGAGGTTCGAAGAACCCCAGACCGGAGCCACCCCTTGCAAGCTCATCGGCGATCTCATTACCTCGTATTCCAGCATGCTCAGGGACCCAGTATATCCCCATTGCATACCGGGTAGAGATGTAATTTAACGCCTTTTGGCACTGTAGGAGCAGAGGGAACGTTGTTATGACGGCCTGAAGAGCTTTCAAGGCCGCAGATACTATTTCTCCGATCTATTCTGATGTTGAATTTCATAAACACAGGACAAGATAGCATACATCTCGTCCTGGAAAACTGTTGCATGCCTGCCCAGGTAAATCTGAGCCTTCTTCCTACAGATTGCCCATAGACTCCAGCCCCCGTCTCCTCCATCATTCTAAACCCATCTGTGAACCAGACGAGCCCTTTGACTACAGGATGATCGTCAGTTCCCTTGGTCCACTCTTCCCTGGTCAGCATAGGAACCCCATAAAAAAAGGGATCCGATTGCTGAAGCCGCATCAGGATGCCACTATGTCCTCTATTGGAATATAGGTAGGACCAACATCCCAGACTCCAGAGACGATGGGCTTTTGATCTTGCCTTCCTCTCCACCACAAATTCCAGTGGCGGAAGCAAATTTAGTGTTTTCACGGCTCTGGTGAGAATAGTATGCATCGCCCTGTTATTCCTAAGTAAGCTAATCTTTGAATTTTGCTTAGTGTCTTCTTGGCACTGACCGTCTGAAAACCAGGCCACCATACCAAGGATGCAAAGGTGAGGGTAGGTCTAATGATAGAGATTTAGATCCAAAGAACCACTCTGTGTCCCAGGCCCCACGTCACAACATAAGCCCTCCTGCAGACCCACATCAAATTTTGAGCCTTTCTCATACTAACATCCACATGTTACTTCCAGGTCAGCCGTGAATCCAGGATCACTCCAAGATACTTGACTGACATGGAACGATGTAAGGTCCTTCCAAAGAGGCGAGGTTCAAAGGACCCTGGGAGGTTCCTTCTTCTCGCGAATGCAACAGGCCTGGTTTTGTGGGGATTAACCGACAGACCAAGCTCGTCGCACCACGTTTCAACAAAGTGAAGGGCCCATTGCATGAACCCTGGTACTGTATTTGGGAATTTTTCCACCGCTAGAAGACAAACGTCATCAGCATATCCTTGTGCATAAAAGCCTCCCACAGTCAGTCCTGCTAGTAATTAATCAACAACAAGGCACGAAAGGAGAGGTGAAAAGACGCCTCCCTGTGGTTAGCCCCTCGTCACCATAACGCTCATGGAAATTTTACCCAGAGACGCCGCGGTTAGCCGACCCTCCAGGGTGGCTCTAATCCACCGTACGATGGTGGAGTCTACTCTATGTCTGGTCAATGCTGCACACATGGAGTCGTAAGAGGTGTTGTTTAAAGCAACTTCTACATCAAGAAATACGCCTAAGGTTATTTCCTGCTGATCGAGAGCCTTCTTAACCCGTACTACGAGTTGATGAAGTGCTGTTTCCACAGTCTGGTGTGCGTGTTGGTTGGGATGTAGTGGCCTCAGCGCCAACACTTTATCCATTACGAATCTATCAACCAGCCCCTTTATGGTCTTAAGCAAGAACGATGTGAGCGTGATGGGTCTAAAATCCCGTAGTCCACATTAGGAGTTCTTACCAGGCTTAGAGGTGAACACTACCTTAACCTGGCGCGAAACAGATGAGATATACCTAGTCGCCAGGCAGACACCAAAACTCCTGACCAGGTAAGGTACAAGGACCTCCCGTCTCTCTTGGAGCAGAGCAGGGAAAACTCCATCCACACCCGGGCTTTCATATGGGGCAGAATTTCAATCGCCCATGCCACTCTTTGAGGAGTAATAACCTTTGCAGCCACGCGCCAGTCCAAAGTTTGGTACGGCAGGCAGCAGCGGATACTGCCCATCCTTCCATAGTATCTGAGGTAGGGAAATGATTATTGAGCAATAGATCAAGGGTTTTCCCTTAGGATTGCGTACGATCCCCAGAAGGAGCCACCAGAAATCCCAAATTGATTTTAGGGTCCCTAGATAGAGCCCTATGTAACCTAGCCGACCTAGGTAAATCGTTTACGGAGTTACAGAAAGTCCTCCAAGTCTCTTTGGAAGCCTTTCGTACCTCCTTCCTGTATCTTCGTTGAGTCTCTCTGTAGAGGTCCCAGCTATGCATACTATTATCCTCCCGGCACATATTAAAGAGCCGTCTTATTTCTATCCTGAGGGACTCTAGCTTCGTTGTCCATCTCAGAGATTTCTTCCCTCTCCTGACGGGTCTCAGAGGACACTTATCCTAATGAGCGGAGATATGGGCCTGCTGTAACAAGTGGATTGCAAACCCTAATCCAGCCACATCTCTTATGCTCGTCTCGGGGTCCCTCTCCAGTCTCTTCCTCAGGTCCTCCCGAAAGAAACCCCAATTCTTGCCCCTAGGATACCTGATCAGGGAAATCGGCACGGAGCCCTATAGATTGAACAGGGCGTGTCTATGGTCTGACAAGGAGGGATCTAAAGGAACCTACCAGCCAGTAATACTTTCTAGCAGTCCATACGATCCCATGGTTATATCAATCACCTCTTGCCTAACACCACTGCAGAAAGTGGACTCATTGCCCCGATTGAGAATATCTAGATTCGAAGAATTGAGATACTTAATCAGGGCCTCCTTTCTACCATTGTAATTGGTGCTACCCCATGCACTATGATGCGCATCGGAGTCGCACCCCACAATTAGATAGAGATGTTCATTCTTGCACTAGTTTCTCCAACTCATTTGATGGGGGAGGCTCCTCGGAATCAAATGGCAAATAGGCTGAGGTAACCACTAGCCGTTCTCCTGCCCCATCTTCAGTGTACTTCACTAGGACTGCTACCAGGTCCCTACAAGAGAAACTCGGCAGCACCCTGGCATTCATGTTCCTCGCAAGGATACAGGCTCTATATCTATCCTTTCCTCCCGCAGAGTATAGGGTGTAATCTGGAATATTGAAGCCCCTGATACAGCCCTTGTGATACCACTGTTCCAGTATCAGTGCCATGTCTATTCTTTTAACGCCTACTGCTCTAGTAAGAATTCTAAAAGCAACAATGCTGTGCTGCAAGTTAGCCTGAATAAATGAAATGATACTCACCATATCCTGTTCGGCCTCCTCCTCCTCTTCCACCTCTTCTTCTTATTTCCTCCCTTCCGGCTCAAGGCCCAGAAGGGAGAAAATAGCTTGCCCTACTCCGCTGAAGGTTCTTCACTTCAACTCCTCCAGCACGGTGATAGAAGCTGAATCCATGCTCTGCACAAGGCGGACGTCGTTTTTCTCCTCCTTGCGCTCATACACTCTCCAGTTCACAGTGTTCAGACCCCGGTTCAATCTCTGAAGTCGCAGCAGATGGCGCTCCGTATCCTCTGCGGGGCACGGAAACCAGGCCACCACACTCTTGTACGTGGGGGGAGCGTCTAGGTCCAGCAGTTTTAGCCTGGAGCTCTCCTAGGCCACCATGGTAGGTATCCTGGTTAACAACCAGTCTTTGGTTTGTTCATCGTAGCAGATCATGACGGTCGCCCTTTTTGCCCAGTAGGAGTCCACCATCCTGGGGGTGACCCCCTCCTCGGGGAGCTCATCCACAAGCCGGCCGACTGCCTACTGGATATCCACAAAATTGTCCTTGGTTAATTGGCTGTCCGGATAATTTTCGCATGCTACTGCCACTCGGATGTCCTCCCGAGCGACTCTGGCATAATTAAGTTGCTCACTCTGTCTGAGCCTCTTAGCCTGCCTGTCCTCGGGACTGCCCCAGCCGACAGCTTTCGCTTGCCTGGGCCTTGTGGGTGCCCCTTACTCTCCGGGATTTCAATCCGGTCGAACTAGACCCTCGTGCTTGTGAAGCCCGAGATGTGCCTGGCTTCTTCAGGGTCTGTGGCTGGCCGCCTGAAAGGGGTCGAGGTTGGCCACCGCTAGAGTCCCCAACATTAGCATCCGCAAGTCTGGCCCTCCTCGCCCTCTTTTTCGCAGAGCCGAAACGGTGTTTCCTAGTAACTTGGAGACCAAGAGTGCCGACCTTCTCTGTCAGGCCCTCGTGTTCCTCCGACATTGGGGTACTAGGAATCCGGTGCCCCCCAATCAGAGGAGTCTCACCAGCCCCTTGCTCGACTGGGTCCCACCCAGCTGCTCCGTGCGGATCCTCTATGCAGGAACCTGTATTGGATTCCCCAGGTGCGGAGCACTCCTAATGCTCTAAGATTGTATTCGTGTGCTCCATTACGGTCTACGAACACAGGAAAACTATAAGATCCACCAAGTAGAACCCCCATACTTGGTAAGGCTAAATTACTCTAGGAGGTCGCCTGGTATCCCAGAGGGTGCCGAGACAGACTAACCCACTGTCATTCATCCCCCAGGCACGGCAATCACATCGTAGGTTGTGGAATATTTTTCAAGGTTCACTCCTTTAGATCCGCTGTGTTTAGCGTAAACAGGGCCACCTCTCCTAGGATGTGGCTCTTCACCACGCACATATGGTCTTGAGTGGACAGAGGTTATAATCCGCATCTACCACCCCTGGAGAATAGCTAGAGCCCCCCGCGGACTACCAATGCCAGCTCTCGGCAACACAATGACCCCGGAACGGCCCAGCCGACTCCCCTTAGCCCCGACTGTTAGCTTAGTCACTTCTGTCTCTATATTTCTGTCAGTCCTCAAGGAACAACTCGGCACCCACTGGGCGCATTTTCATAAAATTTGAATATTGAATATTTTTCTGTGGAGAAAATCCAGCTTTCATTAAAATCTGACAACAAAAAAGGGTACCATACATGAAGACCTATGCACATTTATGATAATATCTCGCTGAATTCTTCTCATAATAAGAAATGTTTCAGACAAAAGTTGTAGAAACAATCAAAACACACCTTTTGTGTTCAGTAACTTTTTCCGAAAGTCGCGCCCTTTAGGAGATGCGGAAAATATGGTAAAGCCAGACAAGCCGCAGATGACAATGTCATAAAAGGTATGCGCTGCTCATGCTGCATACTAAGGCTACAGACACACAAACCCAGAATATGTACAGTTATTGCTTTTACACTGCAACAACGGTTATGTGAATGCGCCTTATTGTTAGGTTATACGTTCATTGTCTGTCTTGTTTAATTACCGGCTAAACCTCAACAAGTAAGAATGATGACTCCGTGAGTCAAATGCTCAACAAAGCGCGAAAGAGCAAAGGTATCCTCAAAGTTAAATTACTGTCGAAATATTTGTTGTCTGGAGCTTTTAACCGAATATTTTGGGTTAAGACATATACCAACAAAGTTTCTTCATTGATGCTTACACAACTGGAAGAAATTAACCTAACTCCCAGTGTCATCTGGTCTACTGTAATATTAAAGGACGGATGGAAACTTTTCCAAACGGCATTAATAGATAACGAAAAGTTTGTTAAATTTAGGAACCAATAACTAAGCAGAAACCATTAGGATAAAAGTGTAACAAATGCATGATTTACACGTAGAAATTATAAATTAATTTCTTAATTATACTTGAATAGGCTCAGCTACTGATTGCTACCCTCAAGAAAGCTTAGTCGACAGTTCAGTGTACTATGAAATATGTACAGTTAAGATGAACCGATTCCTTTGTACGTCACTCTAACCGAGCCTTTGAAATCTTACTATGTAACGCAGCTAATAGTTCACTGTGCTAGAAAATATTTGTTACTTAGTAGCCTTACTCTATAAAACCCTTCACACCCAAGTTAACGCCCTCATTCTCGTGATTTTATTCGCCGTATCTACGTTTAAATTACATACAAAATTGTGGAGAGAAATTCTGACTTCAACACTTAAGAAGCAACATTATTATGTGCTCTGGAAAGCTGTTACTTCTAACGAAAGGTGATTTAAGCTGAATATGTTTAGAAAACGTTCGATATTGTCCCCACGCGAGTTGAACAAATTTTGATTAACGGTAGTTAATTCAAACTATTCTAAATTCCAAATTATACCGGGTTATATAGAGAACGGGAAGTAATTATTTGTGTGACAACTAAATTTGAAACCATTTTTTGTTATGATATTTATGTAAACTATTAATTATATTACAGTTTTATTTTAATTCTAAATTAAATAACCTAGTTAATGATTACCTGAGTTGTGAAATCGATACGTTTATAAAGATTTAGTTGTGATATCATAAAAACCCTGGCAAGTCGATTGTGACCAGAGTCGAGCATAGTTACCTGCTTATTGAGCTACTAAAGTAATAGTTTTGTAGATTTCTATTACCACTGTTAATCCTAAATCTACCTGGTGGCAAATTATCCGATACTAGAATCCTGAGGAAGTGAAACCAGAGAATCCACGTTATCCTTATTACAGTGTCTTCGCAACTAGAACATAGAGTGACTATACCGCTACCTCTGAAGGCACTACAAAAGTTTGTTTCTTCGCTATAATCTGCTACCATTTGTGTGGTTTACTCTGTCTTATGTAAGGAAAATATTTTTTTAGGCAAATATGAATCGCCATACAGCCTGTGCCCCTTGTTTCAACTTCTAAAATAACAGATATTTACGAAAAGTTTGTACGAATTTTCGTCCACGATAAACCACCACAGTCACCTGCTTTAAATTTCCTACCACCGGTAGTGACAACATGGCGGACCCACAAACTTGTAAGACGTGTGAATATAGCGCTCTTAAATAATTTATGAACATATACCCTATATTAAAAATATTAGTATTTTATTGAGATAGATTTTTTATAATATAAAATGCAAAGATGGGGCAGCATGACATCTACACTCACAGTGCCCCGTATAAGAAACAATCCAAAGACTAGACATCTATAAATAATGCAACAAGCATATTAGAACCGCACCCACCCCCACACCCGCTGTAATGGACACTTCCAAAATACTGCCTCCCGCCGTACTGTAATAGACTTTCCAACATCTGATGAATAATTCAGCAAAAGTCCACCTCCTTGTGTACGTTCTGTTGGCTACCAGTCGCACCGTAGTTCTATAACTGACAATATGGCTTTGCAAGAAAAATGTGTGTTGATTAACGGTATTTCAAATTTTGCTGCAGGTCTTGGAGCATTTTACTGTGTGCATCCTAATAATGAAGTTCCAAATCACAAAACAACAGTCAGAATAGTAAAAATTTTAGGGAAACAGGGAGTTTCTGCAACAGGAAACGCATTAGTTCTGTGACAGTTTGAACACACCATACGATACGCATTGTTGAAGACAGGCTAACCCAATATCAACGTAAATATTTGAGAATACTCTCATGGGAAAATAACACTGTTCAACGCACAAAATGTTATGGGAACGAGACTAACTGAACTTGACTAATTTGAAGCCGCTGAATTCGAAAATGACATAGAAAATGTCAGCTTAACTCTAGTTTTTGAGTAACAGTTATGGCCTACAATTTCACTTTTAAATAAATATTAAGTCTCTGTCTTCAGATGTTGGAAACACTCTACGCTTGCACCGTAATTCTCATACCACAATGAAATCACGTGATTGCTATCGTTGTTGCAAGTGTTGGTCACCTGATCAGTAAAACTGTTGCCTTTCAAACCTCTTCACATCCTTTTTAAGTGTTGTACGAAAGCCGTCGTATTGTAGATGGTGTCCCCAAATACTTTCGTGAGAGTTGTGTCGTGATAGTTTCAGCTGGCATTCTACTGTCATAGAGGGTGCCTAGCAATCACAGTAATGACTGTTATTTTTGTATGGTGCCCCTATTCAAAATGGTATGTCCATAAAGAAAAAATTAACACTTGTGTATCCGATCAACTATTTGGCCTCTGTCTCATGGCGATGGACTTCCTGTTCCTGAAACTCTGGACAATTTTGCTATGTACTCTGACAACGAAGACGGTGTTTCTTCAAACAGCGAAGAACAGCAGCCATCGGTTTCAAGAGATCCAGACTACTTGCCAAGCACAGACTCCTCCAATCATAAGATTACAGAAGGCAGGCTCAATGACTTTTTCAGGGATCTCAAACTTCCAAAAAATAGGGCAGAAGTTTTGGCAGCAGTGGAATTTACTACACCACTCCGTGAAAGTGGCAACATTTCACACCAGAAACCAAGAATTCGAACAATTCTTTAAAACCGTAGGTTATTTCACCTACTGCAAAGACACTGATGGTCTGTTTGATGCAATGCATATTAGGCACAGACCTGAGCAGTGGCGACTATTCATGGATGCTTCAAAGACAGGTCTTAAAGCAGTCCTCTTACACAATGGAAATAAATTTCCTTCCATTCCTGTGGCATATGCTCCAAGCACAAAAGAAACGTATACGACTATGAGGAACACCCAGGTTGAAGTAGACTACAATAAGTACCAGTGGGAAGTTTGTGGTTATTTTAAGGTAATTGCCGTTTTATTAGGACTGCAAGCAGGTTACACCAAATATACTTGTTTCCTGTGTGAGTGGGACAGCCGCACCAGAGGCACCCACTACTCTAGGAAACATTGGCCCCTCAGACAATCATTAACACCTGGAATGGAAAATGTTATACATAAGCCTTTGATAAAGCCAAGCAAAGTTTTGCCTCCTCCACTACATATTAAATTGGGGCGTATGAAGAATTTTGTAAAGGCTTTGAATGTGAATGGTCCTGCATTCACGTACTTATGTGGAAAATTTTTCAGGCTTACTTTCGAGAAAGTAAAAACAAGTGTGTTTATTGGTCCTCAAATCAGACAACTTTTTAAAGACCAGCAATCTGAAACAGTGTTAAGTGACAAGGAGAGAGCAGCATGGCAATGCTTTTAGAAGGTTTCGAATGGTTTCCTGGGAAATTTCAAAGCTGCAAATTTCAGAGAACTTGTACAAGATCTGGTGGATTCGTATGAACAGCTGGGGTGCAATATGTCGCTGAAAACACAATTTTTTCTCACACCTGGATTTCTGT
>Ga0268261_10003549_pt1 | contig 11504 bp, 9 predicted proteins | sample TergutNc150P1_FD_190353 | JGI IMG/M metagenome (GOLD analysis project Ga0268261, IMG submission 190353) | Nasutitermes corniger P1 segment gut microbial community from laboratory colony in Florida, USA - Nc150 P1 (SPAdes) (version 2) | ecosystem: Host-associated > Arthropoda: Insects > Digestive... | reverse complement strand
GGGCGGGAAAACGCCCGAAACATGTTGAGCTGTAAACAAACGTCAGGATAATAAACTGAAAAACTGTTGCATCAGGTTGGTGATTTATTTGAATTGAATGTAAAACTCCGGTGCCAAAAGGTTAAACGTGACAGAACACGCTTCATTCCCATACAAAACACCGTCTAAAATTAAAAGTATGTGTTGTTCCAGTACAAGCCATAAAGGCATGTGGGGCGTGGATTTGTAGATCCACCCATTCTTAACCAAAGCGCAACATTGGATGAGTGGTCAGCTTTATGCTTCGGCAGCTTTAATTCCGGCATCCATTGAATAGTAGGCTGAGATGGCCCCAAACCCAGCCAGGACACTTTGGAGAAGAGATAAATCTTTCTCCATTTTCTTGACTCAACTGTTTGGATGTGCAGCCTAAATGCTAGTCACTACGCTGATTTTGCTGTGAGCCATCATAGCAAAATTACAAGGAGTTTCACATATTTTTAATGTTCAAGATTTTAGATAAAACATGGGCAGATTCAGGTAAATGGTTGCAAGCAGTTGCAAATATAATTCCCTTTTATTCTTTCCTACAGTACAATTCCAACTTGCTTCTGTTGTTCCAAAAACATTGTATTTCTTAAAATTCATAAATTGGGTTTTATTATATTGCTATAAACCTTCCATAAAATGCTAGATTTAAGAAATGCTTGTATCCTGCACACAAGCAAAAAATTGTAGTGTACTGTTAGACTTTGTCAGACTTTAAGTGTTTACATTGGGTTATAACCTGGAGGGTTACTGAAAAACCACTGAAAGACACAACAAGGTGGATATAAAATGGATATGAAATTTACTGATGTCTGTGACTCTGCAACTTGAAGTTCTATTATCAGTGGATTCAAATCTTCTGTGATGTGCCACTGTGTCATTGGGTAGTGACCCCAAACATTCTGAAGGACTGAATTGCTTTCTTCTTTAATTGTAAACAGTCCAAGAATTACTTAGCCCAAGGACAGTGTCACATCCCAGAATACTGCACTTGAATCTTCCAGCAATATGACTATGAGAACCATAAATCTCCTGCCCAATTATCAGTGTTGGCTGCTGGCTGTTGGCTCTGGCCCTGTGTGATATAATAGGCACACTATATCATCATGCTGTACAGATGGAAGGAGCACTTGCAACTAGATCACTTTAAACACAGCATTTCCATTTTTAGGGTGACTGCATTACTGACTGATTCATTGCAAATACTGTCAAATATGGAAGTCACAAAACTTAAATTTGTAAGTACAGAACTAGGCAAAATACGATTCATTATCCTGTGACAAATATAGCGATACATGTGCAGTGAACACTAGAATGCATCACTGCCCCAGTACACTGGGCATAACTATTCCTCATTTTCTCTAGCCAGAGAAAGAATAAAGTGACAGTACACTGCAATCAGAACCTAAAATATAAATTTCACATTCATTTGTAAAATTATTTAGTATTAAATGGATTTATGTGAAATTCATATTTATATTGGACAGAATAAAATTATCCGTGTGTACAATCATGGACAGATGATATCACAGATATATGAGCATATATTATCAGCTTTAGTCTCTGGACAACATGAGCTGATCTTAGGCACACTGCAGCTGACATAAACTTCACAATTAAAAATTAATCATCTTCATTTCAGTTACTTTACTCATTTGGCAATCATGGTCAAAATGTAAAAATTAATGTAGAAGAGAATTATGATAAAAAAAATATCAGTTATAAAGCTGCAGATGTTTTAAATTATACACCGGAAAACAGAGTTGTGTGGTGTCAACTGTTCTCGAAAGACCTGACGTGGCTGATGTACAAGAAGTACTGTTTTCATCCTACCTCATCTATCTGCCTGCCTGCATCATTCTGTTAATTCCAAAAATCTATAACTGTTGGATGAAAGACTTCAGTGACAGATGTGTCTGGGCTGTGCAAGACTGCAACAGAACTTGAAGACTTAAAACTTCCTACTTGGCAAACATTCATATATATATATATATATATATATATATATATATATATATATTATGTGTGTGAGTTCTGATAACATTTGTTATTACATGATAGCTCAGTTAGTACAGTGACAACACTGTAGGTTGGAACCAGGGGTTGATTGCAGGAAGGGGCAAGAGATTTTTCTCTTACCACAAAAGCCCACACCAATTCTGAGACCCACTCACTCTCACTGGTGTTCCTTCCTTGGGACAGAAAGCTGACTACTCGCTTTCTTCTAGTGCTGAGATTTAGAATGAGTGGAGCTGTACCCCCTGCCCTCTATACGCCTTCATCACACATACAGGGTAAACTTTACATTTCATAAAAACCAAGTGAAAATGATGCTGGTTATTTTCTTTGATGATTTAGTTGCACATGGTCATTCCTTTCATTGTAGAACTGAACATGAATGCAGCACTAACTCAGAACCTGCCCCATCTATCATCAACTGAGCTGTACCCACCTGGAAAGTCAATCCTTTTGCCCAGCAGTGGAGGTAAGTGCATACACAAAACATTATTTATCTGACAGCTTGCATCACCACTTCCCTCAAAATGTTCCACACAATGACAAGCAGCATAGTACCATTATTCCTATTTTCCACACATATTTCAGTTAACACTGCTGGTCCCAGTGGCTGCGCGGTCTAAGGCGTAGGTCTGCAGCTGCTCGCCAGATGAGATCATGGGTTTGAATCCCACTGGGGGCATGGATATTTGTCTCTTGTGAGTGTTGTGTGTTGTCAGGTAGAGGTCTCTGCGATGAGCTGATCACTCATCCAGAGGAGTCCTACCAAATGTGGTGCGTTGTCGTGTGATCTAGAAACCTCAAGAATGGGGAGGCCATGACCCGCATTGTGTCACAGCGCCACAAGAAAAAAAAAATTTCAGTTAATATTATGTTTTTACTGACCACATTTAAAGAAAGTGCTGAACATGTTTCCCTCAGGCTTGCAGACATATGTCTCATCTAGCAGACAATGTTGAAGATACAGATTTTCTGGGATATGGTAAAGTCTTGTTGGACAAGAATACTTCATGACATTTGTATCCTTCAATGTGAAGGCACTACACTCCTTAAAGCACAATAATCAGGCAGTGACACAGTGTTACATGGCAGAAGACCTGAATCCTCCAAAATAATATTGTCAGAACATCAAAATGTACATTGAAGGTTTAAGTTTTCTAAGTTCAGCACGGCAATGGACAATAACTATTGAAAGCTGTCAGATACAATGATGACCCTATAAAGGAGGTATTACAAAGGGCTTCAAAACTGTGAAATCACCACCATCAATAAGCGAACACTCGTGGAATGTTTCATGTTCTACACAACAATAACCACAATAATTCTAATAATTTCAGTGGGTACCTGGAGGGAGATAAGTTTGTCACGAAGAAGCAATACTCAGCGTGATGGCAGGAGTTTGGCGGCCTCTTCTGCGGCATCCTGGACTGTGCTATCATTCAGTCCACAGAACTGTAACAGTGCAGCCTGGGTCCTGAGCCTGCCAAACATCTGGCTGGCCATGAACTACTGAACCATACAGGAGGCTCAACACAGATACCACCACTCTGACATACAGTAGTACAAACTTCACATCATGAAGAACTGGAGGCTTAAATAACATTTGATACTTCAACCTACAAGCACGGTAGAGCCTCAATGTTTGTGAACACTGACATTTGGGATTTTTACCTTTTACAATCATCCATTTTATACAACTGTTTTGCCGTTACGTGACTGTTCCACAATGTGGCTGGCAAGTCAGCTGCACCATTCTCATTACTGCACAGATCACTCCCAGGTCAGTCAGTCCAACTTGCATTATGTAACATCAATTGTGTAAACTCCTTATGGAATGTAACTGTCCTTCGATCATGTAACAAATTTTATGCTCCCAAAAAGTGTCTGTGCTTTATCAAAAACAAACTTTCATGCTCTCTCAGGACATTTTATGTTTTTCGTACTCGAATTTCATTAAGCTCTTGAAAACAAACAGGCAATTTACCTTGAAAATGGCTTCCTATGTTTATGGCAGTTTTATCTGTCCCAATTAATCATGAACATTGGGTCTCCACTGCATTACACATTCAGTACCTTACACGACTCCTGCTTTCAGGTTAAATGTCCAGCAATTTTTTTTTTTTGCACAGAACTTTCGCTGCAAACCAAACTGTTTAACACCAGACTGAAATCAGACTGCACTTCCAACCATATGGAATTAAAAAGTAGTCTGGAAGGGCCACTGATACATTCACTTGCTTACCAAGACCATCAGATGCAGTAACATAAAGCAAGGAACAGTGTTTGTGAGCTGTACATCTGTTAACATACGGCTCCAAACAAAAGCAGAAGTGTATAATTGGAGAGCTGAGTGTTTACAAAGGCACCATACAGAAACACACAGCAGCCAACTGCAAGCAGCACAACTTGTGCACCATCTGGCAATGATAATGAATCATGTAATTAAAACAGTTAACCATTTCTGTCTCCACACTGGCCCAACAAAACACAACTTGATATTTGGACCTCCCCCACTCTACAGTACACTATGCAACCATTAATTTGAAACTCACATATTGGTAAAGTGTGGCCGTGGACAGGTTGCATCTCTGTGTTTGGTCTGATCTCATGTAACTGTGCCACGTAACTTATTTAGTTTTTGTGTAACTCAACAGCATTACATTCATGAAAACTCCCAGCAATGCTACAACTGTGATGTGTGAGGTTAAGACTTTGCAGGAGACATGGTGTTAGGAGAACTAGACACACAGGTAACATGACAATTAATATGTATAATTAATGATTAATAAACATGAAAACATCAGAGTTAGTGCTTACTGGGAAGACATTGGCATTCCTGGCTGAAAGTTGCCAGGGTGATTAAACAATTGTAGAGAGGAGGGCAGAAGTCTGTGTGAAGAAAGATGAGATCTGTTACTGCTCTATCTTCATACGCCTTGTGTGGTGCCATGACAGCCTCTACTACATGCTGCAGTTTCAGGCACCTATCGAAGAAATGGTCGACCTCAAAGAAACATCGGCCACTTGCACGCCTTTTTCAGACCACTGGAAGTCAACTGTGGACTCTCCACAACAATACCAGAATTTTCATCATCCTGTCACTCAATGTATGCTATCAGCTCTTAACCCATTGGCATACTACTTTTTATAACACATGGCGCACCTATAAATACTAATTTTTAGGCGAAAATGGCAATTTTGTACATTTATATTTTATTCATGCAAAATTAATTTTTATTGACTTCAATAAATACCCCTGTTGTGCTGTGATGTTGGGTTGGTCTCTGAATTGTCTCACACAGCTGGCTGTGTATTAATGGACCTAGCGAGCCCGGCCATCTCACAGACGTCTGTGTATGCCAATGGGTTAAGGCCAGCCTCCACTACCTCGCCAGTGTGAGAGTCGAGAACTTCCTGGACACGAGCGTCCCTCCACCAGAACTGCAATTACTTCTGCACTAACATGAGGACATCCCTTATTTCATTCTGCCAATTGGGAAACACCCTGAAGTCATCAACTGCTGCAAACTGAAGCTTCTTCCAGCACCTGTTCAGATGCAGCACCAGCTTCAATGTTTCCACCGATCCTGTCTTCATTTTTCTTCACTCAGTGAATTGCAGCATCACAGTGACAGTGTCCAACTGACACAATAAATGGGATAATATGCAACGGTATTTCAGTCCAACACAACTTTATTGATAAAACATTTTTGTTTTATAACACAGCTATGTGTTTCAGCTCAAAGTAAGCCATCTTCAAGCCAAATGTATAAAATATGCACTGGAATGTTACAGCACTGTTATTTTGTTTAATTTTGCTGAGATCTCAGTACTTTTTATACTTAGTGCTTTATTACAAAGAAAAATACTGACTTTAAAATTTAATTTTTAAGGATTATAAATAAAATTTTAAGCATTTCTGAATTCAGTGGAAAATTGACAAGCAAAGCAGTTACAGTCAGTTCAAGCCTTCAGACACATTCATCTTGAAGCACTAATATATTTAAAATATTGGGGACAAGTTTGAGGATATTATTTTTCTTTGTAAATAATTCACTAATTGGTATCAATACCATACAGCCAACTTTAACACATCAACTACCAACAAATTACTGACCAGCAACACCATCTGTGCTGATTTCTGTGCAATTTTCCCGTAATATTTCAATGAAGTGAACACAACAAGCAATTAAATCAGTATGTGAAGGATCTTACAAAAGATTTTACAGATATGGTTTGGGAATACTTTTGGATGGCATTTTTCCTCTCTCTATGGCCATGCTCAGGTGGTCACTGGCCTTGCACCAGAGATGCCTTGGTTCAATTCCAGGCCAGTATAGATAAGATTTGTGGTGTACAAAATGGCATTGGGACAGGATTTTCTCCCAGTAATGCAGTTTTCCCCTGTTAGTATCATTCCACCAATGCTCCATACTCATTCAATTGGATGTAACTGACCCTGTACAGCTTTATCATTTGCTAGTGTCTTCAAACAACCACAATTCTGTTGAACAATGCCATGCCATGCAGTTTCACAGCATCTACTGCCACCATCTTGAGTTCCGTACGACATCACATCAAAAGCAACGTTCATGTTTCAAATTAAAATCTAGATGCCACACCTCCTCCACGAGAGTCTGAGTGTGATGAAAGGTAATCTCCAAATTTTGCCACAATGTTACAGCTCTGATATGGTTTAGGCAGTGCTTGCAAATGGTAGCCAAATAACTTAAGATACTCTTGGGCAGTCTTACTTAGTGGATGCTCATGCTGATCTGGAAAACAATAATACAAAAAAAAGAACCATTAAGTTTTTCATGTACATACAAAACACTTAAGTAAAGCTCAAGTGACTGTTGTCTCTGGCATCTTTTCACCGTGCAGTCAGCTATTTGTTCCAATGTTGTGGAAAATCATACTGCCTCCATTTGCAGGGTGACTTTATTTGTTGAATGCTGTAACGATGTGGTGGAAGAAAATGTGTTGGTTACAGTGAAAAGTCTGAGGGAATTTTGCCAATCACAGAGAGGTGGGAATAAAGATAGGATTTCTTCCAAGCACTACTATGACCTCTGGGGCACCAACAGTGGACAGTGCTGCACTTCACAGTGGACAGTGCTGCACTTCACTCTTGTGCATGTTGGTTCTGAAGTACAGTGGTGGCACATCAGTATCACAAGAATGTTTGTTCTTGATGAATGGCTGCCTCCTCCTGTCTTTCAGTGAATGCATGAGAGGTGTCCACCACATGCCCAAGAATCAATCCTCCCAGTTCATATTGTTAGGGTCAGTATAGCTCTGCCACTTCTCTTATGAGCTGGTCCATGCACCTGCATTATCTGGCTGGGAAGCTAGTACTGTTCAGCAGGATACAATGGCCAATATCAATGTTGTGTTCACCCATGGTCAAGTGCTCTGGTTGCTACAGGAAGATACAACGGTGCTGTTGGTTAACCCTGGCCTTTTACTGTATCACTTCAGCATTCATCTGGACCAGTCAGTCACCCTATGGATGGAGGTAGTATGTTCCTCTGAAACATCAGAAGAAAGATCAGCACATGGCATAAAGGCACAAAAGATGACCACCATCTGAACAACAACTGAAGTGAAAACCTGAAAATTTAAGTTGTTCATAGAGCCATACCTGTAGCTGTGTATGTCAAAGAAGTGAATGGGAAATGGAAGTGGCCAACAGACATGGGAAATGGAAGTGGTCAACAGATGTGGGAAATGGAAGTGGCCAACAGACATGGGAAATGGAAGTGGCCAACAGACATGGGAAATGGAAGTGGTCAACAGATGTGGGAAATGGAAGTGGCCAACAGACATGGGAAATGGAAGTGGCCAACAGACATCACTCATCTTCATACTCCAAATAAATTCAGCTCCCCTACATATCCCCCCAGCATGCTTACCCCTTCGAAGAACTTACGAAATACCAGTAATAAAAATAAACACTAACAACCAACAGCACAAGAAGAATGAAAGATTACTTTTAATAACATACAAACACATTTTGGCATCACAAAAATACATAAAATTGTTGAAGGAGAGTCTCATTCCACAAAGCACAAAAGCAATCAAACTAATTTAATGCATGACTGGCCAGGGTGACACAATGGTCACAATGTCACACAACGGTATTAAATGAGGTGATCAGGAAAGTGTGAAGCCACAAACACTTATGTTCAGAAGCATAAAGACTTCACACGGTTCAGTTTGCAATAACTTACCTAACCATGTTACCACACTCACCTTCTACAAACACAGTGCCATTCCCATCTGCAATCTGGAAACGTGGGGCTTCAATACTATATGTAATGTTCTTGTCCAATACAAGGAGGCGTGAAAGAACCTGTGCAGCCACTGTTGCATCAGCTGCACCAATCAGCAATCGGCGCCCACAGACACGTCTCTTTTCTGTTGCAATGACAGGTGTAGCCAAAGACATTGGTCGCTTGCCTGGGGAGGGACTGTTCTTTCCCTGTCCAAAGTTGGCAAGTGCATTATTCAATAAAAAGCCACCATTTGTAAGCAACTGTGAACCAAACCACACATTCAGTCCACTGAAAGAGAACCAGAAGAGAAATATTTTTAGCTAAAATTCAACAACACCAAATAACTGAATAAGTGACAAATCAACTGACTGACTGACCAACCAACCAACTGCATGCAGAAGAATCCTTCTTGAGACTGACAGCTCTCAGCTAGTCAAGAAGTTCTCCACATTTGATGAACCTGATGTTCAGTAATATGGATCTGGTGTTCTGAGTTGTGATGCCACATTGCTGGGCAAGTGGCTACTCACATTTCAGTGGGGCACAGTGCCTTCATCTATAAGGGTTGAGAGATCCAAGAAAAATTCTTCCTTACTTTCAAAGATAATGAAAAACTCATGCAGCAATGCAGCGCCACATCCCAGCAGATCAGCATCAACTGCACCACTGTGGAAACCTTAACACTTGCTCACTACAATGTCCACAAGAGCCCTCCACTTGCCCCATCCACTTCCTGATTAGTCCAGAATTCAACTACAACACAAATTAACCTTTAAGAACCGTGTGTCCTATATATAGGATGGGCATACCGCTACCCTCCAGATGTTGCATTTTATATATTTTTTCCAACAACTGTAAGTACTGAGTATTTTAAACATGCTGCACACTCTCTGTTTTTCTCTTCAAAATGCCGTTCATTTCATAATGCTACCTTTTTTGGTTCATGTATTATTCACATTTTACCTACAGGATGTGTTAAAATTTAAATGTAAAATTTAAGGTTTGTAAGTCCATGCATCATCGTACAATTCAAATAAATCACCAAACTGATGCAACAATTTTTCAGTTTATTATCCTGACTTTTGTTTACAGCTCAACATGTTTCGGGCATTTTCCCGCCCATCATCAGGAGCTCAATGACTGCATTGGCAGCCTCTGGTTTTACCTTGGTATCGTGGTGATAGTCGTGCTGTGTTCGTGGTTGGGCCAGCCAGCCACGAACACAGTACAACTGTCACCACGATACGAAGGTAAAACCAGAGGCTGCCACTGCAGTCATTCAGCTCCTGATGATGGGCGGGAAAAGGCCCAAAACATGTTGAGCTGTAAACAGACGTCAGGATAATAAACTGAAAAATTGTTGCATCAGTTGGTAATTTATTTGACTTAAATGTAAAACTCCGGTGCCAAAACGTTAATATGTCGCTGATGTACACAATCTTACCTGACAACAGAGACATAAATATCATTCAAATCCACTACAGCAACATGCGAACCCACAGGCTGTGTCAACTTTCCTGATGTGATTTCACTTCCATCATAATCACGCTCATATTTTTCAGCACTGAAGTCTGGATCACCTACGACACAGAAGTGTATCTGTCAACTGTTCACAGCTAGCAAGGCATGTTAATATAGTACATCCATAACCCTGCCATGCACTAGCAACACTTGCCAACACCTTACTGGCAGCTGTGACTGCTGGAACATGTCCTTCAGCTCTCCCTAGCTTGCTAGCATGATGGTTCCCCTAAGAGGGTCTTCTGTACTTCTGAAATCCCACAGGGTCAGGACAAGTTCTACCTGCTCTTTCCTCTTCTGTACCAGTGACTGGACAAATTCCCTCAAACCTTTGTGTATAATCAACACATTTTTGACACCCATCACTTCAGCAAATACCAGGACCAATTCAGTCACCCTGAAGAGGGAGACAGTATGACACTCTGACAGACTGGACAAACAGAACATGTTACGCAGAACAAACATCAAGAGGACAACTGAACAAAACAATAACAGTTAAGCACAGCTGATAGAGAAAAGAAAACTGTTACTTAATGACACTTTACAGATGGCAGATGAATGAAACATGCAAATGGAGCACAGGTAGCCTGGAATTGTACATTATGAACACACACACACATAAATGTTATGATCAGACTGGTTTGGTGGGATGACGATAAGATTCCTGGCTTTTGCCATTACACACAGCTTCCAACTGGTGCTGAAAAAATAATCTAACATTCACGATGCTGGGAAGTTAGATACTTAATTACAGTGGTGTTTATTACCAGCATGAGTGGAGGAGTGTCCGCCAGTTTATTATCAACATGAGTGCAGAGGTGTCCGCCAGTTTACTGATATAAAATCAAACCCTGATATAGCACCATCAATCACTTAGTGCTCTTACAGACTGCAAACTGAAAGCCCTATTATACAATACTTCAATTTCCTGCAACCCTCAATACATTGCCACAAACTGTGGTGAACTTACAGTGACAGTATATCAGGGTTTGACTGTAGTTTTCTGTGATTCTGTGTCACATCACGGGTATTGGTGTTGACTTACGTGAAATAATGTGGAAAAACCATCAGATGTGAAACTGCAGTACACTGTATGAATTCACAAACTGTTTCATCTTACTACATTAAAAACACACGATATAAGAAAGGTGGAAGCTAGCTGTAAGACTGCTGCTGTGCACAGCAGGAAGGCATACAGGCAGAGCAGATGTACTGCTCCAATCATTCTTAACCTCAGTACTATATAGAGTGAGGGGTGAGCTGTACAAAGCGACTGCTTGCTACAGAGGCAAAAGCCCTGGTACCCATTGAATAGGAGGCTGTGTGGACCCCAGAGATAGTACAAATCTTCTACAGATGAGAAAATATTTCATACCAATATCAGAAATTGAACCCGAGATTCTCTAGCCCATAGCCTGGTCACTATACCATAAAAAAATGTTTAAAATGGGTTCAGTAAAATCTAAACAACGTAGCAACATGATGTACAGTGAGTTAGTCATTTTTCAGGAATGTGATAAAGTTTGTTACAAAGTGCATGTGATGTAAGAGTCAAAGGAAACAAAATTCAATTTTGATGTGTAATGCTGACCCTCAGGTTTCTGTAAAACATTTTCTGGTGGAGAGACAAAATATTCAGACATGACCACCCCCCCCCCCCCC
>Ga0268261_10003548_pt1 | contig 11505 bp, 8 predicted proteins | sample TergutNc150P1_FD_190353 | JGI IMG/M metagenome (GOLD analysis project Ga0268261, IMG submission 190353) | Nasutitermes corniger P1 segment gut microbial community from laboratory colony in Florida, USA - Nc150 P1 (SPAdes) (version 2) | ecosystem: Host-associated > Arthropoda: Insects > Digestive... | reverse complement strand
GGCAGGGCCGCTCGCCTGCTGAGATCTTGTGCTCAAATCCCACCGGGGGCATGGATATTTGTCTGTTGTGAGTGTCGTGTGTTGTCAGGTAGAGGTCTCTGCGATGAGCTAATCACTCGTCCAGAGGAGTCTTACCGACTGTGCTGCATCGTTGTGTGTGATCTAGAAACATCAAGAATGGGTGCTCCATATATATATATGACATTAGTCGCCTAAGGGTTAAAGATATGTGTATTCTTATACATTGCGTTCTCTGTTGTAATTCTAGCGTGACGTGACAAACGAATATCTCAAGTGTGCCACATGTTTAAAAAAGTTTGGGAACTGCAGCTTTAACTATTAGTACAAAATCACTTTACCTGAAACATAACGGTAGCCCCTGGATCAGCAGTCATCTGATTTGTTATGAGCACCGCTACATTGTATTCCTCTGATATTTTCTGTAATCGGGATAAGAACTGTGCCAACTTCTGCTGTCGGTCTGCCAGCTCTCCTCTTCCACTGAAATCTACTCGGAACAGTGCTATCACTGAATCTATAACCTGAAAGAACAGGTACTCTCAAATACACGCCTTTAAATGGTGTTAATTTTCATGCCAATCAATCTTCTTATGTTGATGGTACAACTCCCTTATTCAAGACAAAATTGAAACAAACACACAAATATTCTTTTTTTTTTTATGTTTTTTTTTTTACCGTGCATCCTTGTATAATCTTGTATATAAAGCCAACTTGGTGCACAGTTTTTCTTAGTATATTTATATTTTTTCTCTACCAACTATGTGCCCATCATCAGGAGAAACAATTGCATTTATGCGACACTTGGTACTTGTTATTCTGTATGGATGACTGTCTGGTATGCACCCGGGTTCATACCAGACAGTCATCCACACAGAATAACAAGTACCAAGTGTCGCATAAATATAGTTGTTTCTCCTGATAATGGGCACATAGTCGACTGAAACACGTTGAGAAAAGAAATAAACATAGTAAGAAAAATTGTGCACCAAGTTGGCTTTATTTACAAGATTACACAATTATTCCATACAGCCCTAGCAATTTGTGATGTTCTCTAAATTTACCATGTTGTAAACAAGATACTTCACTCAAAAATGCTGCCCATTAACTCCCCTGAAAATGTCCAGCATTGTTAGTGATGAAAATAAAAATATCACATGTAAAACAATTATCTTTCCCACAAACTGGATAAGACACTTAAATACAGGCACTCTTTGACACTCACATACACACACACACACTCACATATGGGATATCAGGAAACCCTAATACATGAAATATGAATTTCGAAATTGTATAAAATAAATAGTAACTATGCAACATACAAGCAATTTGAAAACGCCCGCCTCTTCATGGAACTTTGCAGCAACAAAGTCCAGGAGTTCATACTGGTGTTCACTTGTATAAGGCCGGGCATATAGAACATTCTCTAACACTGCTGTCTCGTCAAGGTTGAACCTCTCTGCAATTCTCCGTAAACGGTTCGGACGACTGGGGTTAAATAGTTATGGGAAATACACAAGTGCAACACAGTGTTTTCTTGAATGTTCTTTACCATCATCATCATGATCATCACCACCACCATCAACATTTGTTAGAGTCAGATGAATGCTCGCAAATATTTTAATATTTTAAACTTTTTTTCTGTCTGAGGGTCTTCCTAAGTAAAAGAGAATTTAAAAAAATAAGGTAACAAACATTCTGATGCTGACAGCTTGATTCTGACGTTTGTGTTTACAAAGCATGAGAGTAGCAGTACATATCAGCCCTCAACAGTCATCACTGACATTTAAGCATCAGTTTCACCATGGCACCTAGGCTTGTATCCCAGCATAGGAGACACCAGTATCAAGTGTCTGTGGCAAGAAGGGGACAGGTTGTGGACCACCATCTCTACATTCCTGATTTCATGACCAGGATTTCCATTTCTTTGGATCCCTTAAGTAGCAACTAGTTGGGAAACACAACTTCAAATTCCTCATCAGAAGCATTACTACTTAACAAAACTTAGTTATACAGCATTAGTAAATGGCACCAGTGACAACAGCAAAGGATACAATGTCTGCTCTGTATCAATAAAAATGGCCTTTCCTCCCATGTAGCCATTTTCTCCCGGCATCTGAACTGAGACGCACAGTGTGTGAGATAATTGTGTCTTGCCTGTGCGGAATTCACCAAACACCTCAGTGATAGCCATAGATTCAACTCCACCTCCTAGAAGCTTGCTGGAAAAAAAAAATATATCTACTACATAGTGTTCAGATTTAAGTGATAAAAGGAGTGTACTGAGATCAGGAAGTTCTGGTGGATTTATGTTTGACGTTTCCACAGGAATTAACCTAAAGATGACTGTCTTCTAGGACGTGCCAACTTGTAGTCTGCTGGAAAGTTACCAAAGCTTCACAGGAACCTTATGCCTTCTTTAGGGCAGAAGAGGGATGTAGAAGGTTCCCCCAAGAGGTCAGTGCCTATAGCAGATTATACGGTACCACATCCCAGAAGGCAGCAATCACCACATTGTTGTGGTTAGCATTCTTGCTTCATATTCAGGAGTTCATTGATCAATTTAAAGCCCACACCCTGGCTATCATGACCAAGGTTTTCTATGGCTTTCAACAAACTCACAATCCATACATTTTAAAAGTACTGTGCAAAATGTCACCACCACTTTCTTTTAACTCTTTATTATTTTACAATCATTCCCCTGTTCAACCTCTACAGCTGACAAATTTTGATTCAATAAACTATCATGTCAGCAATTTCCAGCAAAATTTAATGCTGAAGAACCCATATGAAACAAAGTCACAGTGTAAAAAAGGATTATTATTACTGAGTTAAATTACAGCTTTAAAAATAAGATACTTAATAAAATTAAGGCAAGGTAAAGTAATTAAAATTAATAACATATCCCCATGTGATCATACTTTCATGGAAATAAGGAAAACAAATTCAAAAGGTTATGGCATATGGCATACCAATGCCCGCGGTGATGTCAGAAAATAAATTTGGTACTTCACTTCCTTTGAAATTGTGCTATATGTCACAAACAGTTTCCGCATTTATAGTCCTGGACTTTGTGAAGCCCTCTAAATTTTTGCTCTACAGGAGAATTTATCAAGCTCACTCTCACAAAAATTTCTCTCAGTGCATGAGATGGCCAGCTTGCTACTGCAAGAGAAACTGTGTACGTAGGGTTTAGTGAAAGACAATGGCAATATAAAAAAACCAGATACTACATGCTGTCTATATGTATAACTCTCAATGTCTGTATATATGTCCATCCATTACCCTCTGTATCTTGGGAACTAACAGTGCTACCAGAAAGGTGTAAAGATGAAAGTTATTTGTTTAGGAAGGAAAATTCAGGTGGGGGGGAACTATTTTGCCACTACAGGCAAACGATACTTAAAAAAAAAAGAAACTCATTGTGAAGGTCACAATAATGAATACAGTGATGTTACATGTAAGTAATCACCATGGACAACAATCATTGTTCTGTAGATTTCTGTGTAGGCTTTTCTGCACATTAGACTGCAAAATAAGTATTTGTGCATCCACAGAAGAGATTATGTTCAATTAAAAGCTAAGTTATTTCAGAGTATGGAAATGTTTAATATTTTTAGAATGATCTATAAATTTAACATTCATGGGTCTGTGCATTGTAAGAATATTCCAATATGCATCCAACAAGACGCAACGTTACACAGTTTATTTTATCTGGAAACTGCTCTACATGTTTTGGGTGGTACCTCCACCCATCATCAGGAGCGCAAACAACTGTATCTACAGCATCTGGCATTTGTCACATTGTTACTGCTACCTACCGCTAAAGCGGCAGGTAGCAGTAACAGTGTGACAAATACCAGAAGCTGTAGATACAGTTGTTTGCGCTCCTGATGATGGGTGGAGTTACCACCCGTAACATGCAGAGCAGTTTCCAGATAAAATAAACTGTGTAACATTGCATCTTGTTGGATGTATATTAGAATGATCTATAAGTGTACACTCACTACATCTTCTTCTGATAACGTCTTAACCCATCGTCTTGCTATGCCTGACTACCTTCAGCTTTTACCATCTCTCCACAGGCTAAGAGGACAGAAAAATGTAATAATGTAAGTTAAAATTCTTACTCCAGTTCCTGGCTGCCAGTACTCAAACGAAAAACCTGTTTCCGTCGGTTACTAACTTGAAGGGCTGTAAGGAAAACTCCTGTATCAAGTTTAGCACATGCTTCTTTTATTTTATCTACTTTGGCTTCTGAAAATCCTCTTATGTTGCACATCTTCTTGCGAGTACACATTTGGATCCCTTTAATGGTGCAAATCCCAGAAGATTTCAATTTTTTTATATCTGAAACATTCTAAAGCAAAAATAGGACATTGCGTTAGAAATTCATTTTGCTCCTACCCAAGTTTTGAATTAGGTCAAAACAGGATTTCTTCAACCACTGCAAGAAGACAGCACTTTTAAATTAAATTGTAAGCAAGAGTACAAATTCCTACTGTGGTAGTAAGGGTAGCTTCTTCCTTAGTAAATACAAATCAAGAGAACTGGTAAAGAACCATCAGCTGTAACAAAAGTGACATTCACCTGTGTTTTCTCACAAAATTCTTCTGGTTTTCTGTTGATACAGAATTCAATGAGACAAGTTACAGTTATTTACAAGGTAGAATAATCAGGTTAACTAATTAACATCAATCATTTTTGATATTCATATTGTCCATTTTCTCTCATGGCTTGCACTACTTGATATAAATATTTTGTAAAAATAAAATGTATCCAGGAAGCATATCATTTAAGTAAGTTTCCTTTGATTGAAACCTGACTGTTAGAAGTAAGAAAACTTAACTATGCAATCAATTTAATTGTCACAATATTCAACAGTAATTAACTACAGGATATCACAACCCAGAAGACTGCAATATGCAAACTCACCGCAGTAAAATCGTGAAAACTAACATACTAACAAAAATATATGGTGAGATGAATATAATTACGATGCTAATAAAAGGTCTTGTCTATAATTGAACACAAAGAAAACTAAATACGTTGGTTTTGCATCAATAAACTGTGAAATGAAATAATAACAAAAAAGGTGACAACTAAAAAACAACATAAAATTAAAATGTTTTAAAATTAGGGCAACAAATTAAATTCTAATTAATTCTAAAGTTACATGCAGATTAAATTTACGAAATGATTCCTATCATTCAGTTTAGAATCATATCACACTCCTCTATTTAAAACATAGGGATAAAATAGACTAAACTATAATTTTATTGTTTCTTGATTATGGATATGGAAGCAGGACTATCACTTAGAGAATAACATAGATTGAGGGTGTTTCACAATACAGTTTGTACTTCTACACGTGGTTAAGGATGTGGCAGGAGGGTGAAAAAAACTATATGTTGTGAAGCTTCATAATTTGTTCGCTTTCCCCAATATGATGAACATATGTCAATGATCTTGGTTGGCAACACAGCAAGAAGCTTGGAGGCTTGTAAAATGCATAAAAAAGTTAGTCGGAAAACCTGTAAAAGGCTTGAATGATCTAGGTGCTGATGGGGAAATAATGCTGAAGTATTTCTTGTATAATAAAAAGGATATGAAGTTATATAGATAAATTTTAGGTCAGGGCTGGGTCCAGTGCATATAGTAGTCTTTCAGTTGCATGAAAGACAGAGAATTTCTTTAGTCAGCTGAATAATCATCAGCTCTCCAAAAAGGACACCGATTATTGAGTTACTATTTAGCTTACTATTCCATAAGACTGAAGCATATCAACATCTTGAAAGAAGCTCTCTTCCTCCTCTTCTTCATAAGTATCACCTGCAACAACTTGATCCCCCATGGCGTGATTTACTTAGTCTCAAATACTGAAGCTGCCACCGAGATGAATGAAAGTATGTAAATTGCAAGGAATATTCGGCTGCACGTCAGATCGAAAATGTTGCGTATTCAAAAGAAGCGCGTCACATACACATAAGTAACTTACACCACCAAAAAGTACCAAGATCGCCACGGATTAGTAGAATGACGCTCTTGGTACGTGCATAGTAATCTGTGCTCGTTTACGATTTACCAACGCATATAGACGTACGAAACAAATGTGATCCATTGTGCGTGAACCGACACAACAGCAAACATGGCGTTAGCCACGGTGAGAAAAGTTGTATGGATGTATTTTTATTTTTTTACTATAACCGAAGAATTATTTATTTTACTGTCAGGCTTTCATGGGATTAATTTGGACTGAAGCAGGATATAATTCATTTGTGTGGCTTTAGGTGTATGTGGATGCGTTTTCAGATCCTTTTAAGTGAAATACCACCAAATTTTTTTTCAGACACTGCATATTGGTTCATAAAACATGTAAAAATTCCATTTAACCTGTTAGTTTGAAACTACATTGAAAATTTAATACACTGTTATAATTTTAGGCACCACTATTGGATGATGACACTCTGGAGTTTGGGGAGGAGGACGAGGACCAGACAAATAGTAAATCTTTTAAGTAAGCAATAGACGTTTGTACATGATAAGCGGTTTCAGATTTTGGAAAGTCTTAATGTGATGTTTAGCGTTGTTTTATATTCATGGATATTTGATTCAGAGTGTAATATAACGATATGGTAGTAAACATGTTACATGTGTGAATGAATGGATGAACAAATAAACTAAACCAAACATTCACGCCTGTCAAAAAACAATTGGGGAGTTTGTATGAACGTTTGTTGTGACATAATTTAGTTGCTTATGGAACAAATTCATTGACTATAATTGGGGAGTTTGTATGAACGTTTGTTGTGACAATTTAGTTGCTTATGGAGCAAATTCATTGACTATTGTGTTGAGATTTAATATCAGTAATTCCTGTTCTGATGATAAAATTTGTAGTAGTAGTCCGTCGAGTCTGCCTAGACTCTTGGTGATCCTACGGAGGATTTTCTAGGCAAATTTAGCTGTACAGGAGTGGTTTGCCATTGCCTTCTCCTGAATTCGCTTCACATTTGTCCGTACTCTATTCCATGTCTTTTCTTCCACCAGCGTACGCCATTTTTTCCTATCTTGTACTGCTTCTTTTAGGTCTTGCAGTCATAGGCCGGTTGCTTCCTTGATGCTGTCAAGCCATCGCATCTGTGGTTTTCCCTGCTTCTTGTGTCCTTCCACTTGTCCAAGCATAATGTCCTGTTCCAGTGACCTTTTTGCTCTCATGACGTGACCAAAATAGCGTAACTTTAATCGGAGGATTGTCACTTCAAGTGATCTTTTGGGTTTCACGTCTTCCAAAACTGAAAAGTTTGTTCTCTGTCCAGGGCACTCGTAAAATTCTTCTCCACATCCATAGCTCAAAAGCATCGATTTTTTTCCTTTCCCTTTTCCGCATTGTCCAGCTCTCGCTTCCATATGTCACTGTCGGGAATATTATGGTTTCTGCTATTTTAATTTTGGTGGCCTTTTTAACATCCTGATCCTTCATAATCTTTTCTAGTTTTGTCATTGCCATTCTTCCAATTGAAAGTCTTCTATTGATTACTTTGTTATCATATCCATCTCTAGTAATTATGGAGCCAAAGAAAGTGTGGTAGCTTGTTATCTCGATTTCTGTTCCGTCCAATATGAATTCATTTAATGTTCCTGTTGGTTGTCATTATCTTGGTCTTCTTAAGGTTCAGCGACAGTCCGGCTTTCTCGCTGTCTTCTTTGAGCTTTTTTAGTAGTTTTTCCATGTCGTCTTTCTCTTCAGCTAATATTGTGGTGTCGTCCGCATATCGCAAATTGTTTATGGTTCTCCCTCCTATTTTTATTTTATATATTTTTATGATAAAATTAGTACATCCCAAATTTAACACATTTCATACATTTATCTGTTGGTCATAAAGATCTGAAGTGCATATAGCTGTCTAAATATTCATGTTATTGTCTGGACAGTTACTGTGATAAGATAATACAGGCAGGACTTTGTAAAAAAAAATCTAGCTTCCTATGTTTCATTACATTTCAGACATCCATATGTGACATTTTTCCACCTGGCCTTCAGAGTATCAGCAGTTGTGGTATATATGCTATGTGGGTTGTTTGGTAATAGTTTCATTACAAGTTTCGTTATTGTTACTCTACTTCTGTCAATGGATTTTTGGACAGTGAAGAATATAACAGGTATGTGATACACTCCACAAATTCATTATAAGTACAAGATATTTATATTGTATTTTCATAGCATCATCATTTCTTACAGTAGGAAGTTACATGATAATGGTACTTGAGTTTGTAGTATTATTTGAAGAGTATGCATATCAAGATAAATAATGATCACCGTTGCTGGATCATTTATGTTTAAAGTTGCATGTATAAACTGCAGTTGTTCTAAATATTGATGTAGATTCTTAGATGGTTTAAACATACTTTTTCCCATGGGTTATATAGTGTCAAATTCTACAATGATTGTATATGATCAGGAAGTATGCAGAAGGATGTTGGAGCCAGTTCTAAGGTACTATTCCAGCACTGCCTAGAGGACAGGAAAACTACCAATGTCATGTCATAATAGCCAAGATTTGAACTTTGGACATTAGAAATAGCAAGTAGGGGTGCTAACCACTCTGCTGTAATGTTTTGTTGGTGCCTATTATTAACTAGATGTCACAGGCATCTTGTAAGTTAGTATCCAAGCATCTTCATGGAGTAACCCAGGAGAATGAAGAAAATGTCGTTTAATTTCATGTTTGCTGTCTGACTTTATGGAGTGGTGCTTAGGTGAAGAGACAGCCTTACTATTCACATAAATTTCATGGATGCAAGTATATTTGCCGAAGCCAGTTTTTTCATTTCATTACAGGACGGTTAATGGTTGGCCTGCGGTGGTGGAACCATGTTGATGATAATGGGGAATCTCATTGGGTATTTGAAGCAAGAAAGGTTGGAGTAATTATTTATTAAATCCAAGGAATATTCCTTGGTTGAGATCACTGTTGCCTCATTGTAGATGTATTTGGTGCTCTGAATTGTGTAATGTCATGTGGTCCCTTTTCCAGGGCAACCAACAGAACCGGATTAACCAATATGAAGCACAAATTTTCTGGATGGCTCTAATTCTGTGTCCTCTGCTTTGGGGTGTTTTGTTCTTTATAGCCCTATTTCGCCTTAATTTCAAGTGGTTGGTGAGTACAAGAAAAATAGATAACATCAGTGGAAAGTGTACACATTGCATTCCTCACATTGTGATCATCCTGCCACATATGGAACTTCTGCCTTTAACAGACTCTCTGTAGCGTAGATGAGGTTGAGCTGTTAACCAAAGTTGAATTCAGAACAGCTGACATTTTCAAAACTTGTTGTGAAATCATTCATGTTACTTCTCACATATATGTATAAAAACGCACACACACACGCGCGCACACCATTTATGTTACTTCTCACATATATATATATATATATATATATATATATATATATATATATATATATAAAACATGAATGATGTGAAGATTTTTAGATGTGACACCAGCTGTGCAGACCTTAGTATGTATGTCAAAGGGTCAGTGACATTATGTACATAACTTGTAATATATTAAACTGTAGATATGTTCATAAACAGCACATATTGTTAACCTTTATCCTACTGCAGTATGTATTTAAATTTTAGTGCATGATTTATGGAGAAAATGAGTATTATTTGAAAAGAAAAAGATAAAATTATGAAACAAATGGAATTCTGTGGAAAATAAAACAGATTATAGAGCATGTGTTAAAAATGTACTAAATTTCCTTGTTGCCTAAATATATATATGGAATGATTCTCTAGGGGTGTTGTCCTGTGTGCATTCGTGCATGTGACTGCTAGTCTTTCAAAGGCTAAATCTATATTTATGTATCTTCTGTGGTACTGGTGACATGGACATGAGATAGCCAATGCAGTTGATACATTGCAACTGAATACATTATCAACTGGTCAGTGATGTCTGTGGCAGTAAAGGTGTGTGTGTGTGTGTGTGTGAGTGACATTGACAGTATATACAGATACAATATATATCTACGTGTATGCATGTTACAGTTATTGGTGTGCATAGCAATTGTGCTAAATGGCGCTAATCTGTATGGCTATGTCAAATGTAAGACTGGACATGGCAAGCAGCTAAGCACCTCCCTCTCGAGTATGACATCAGACTTCATCAGAAGAAACCTCATTCAAAATGTATGTTTGCATGCAGATTCAGATTAGAAACAAGGGGCAATATACAATATCACAAGATTTGTTGGTAACTTTACAAGGAATCGTATTTTACAGGTGGCATCTTTGATAACCAGACCCAGTCAGCGAACCAGCAATACGCCAGGACAAACCAATGTAATATGAATCACTCTTTCATCAAAAATAGAGAAGACTATATCATCAGTCTGCAGAGAGTGAAATGATACATCATTTCCAAGTGTACATTTCATAGTCAGTGACTTCATTCCTAATTGTAACTGTGATGTTTCAGTTTATATGATGAACTTTTATTTACAGTAAAATTCTAGTATTTGAGTGCTGTGTGATGTAAATATGTGTAAATATGCCTTCGTTTTATGATGGTTTCCAAACTGCTCTTGAATACCATTGTGTAGTTTTTGGTGAAATGTCCACAACTCTGTGATCAGAATGGACTTACTCATATTTTGTGTGTGAGGGTCAATGACTTTTAAATCTATCCATTCAGCTGTATCGATTGTGTTATTTGTATCAAACTTCTCATATTGCACATCTTAATTAAGTGCTTCCAATACATTTTGAAAACAGATGATCATTTGCCATTTTCTCATATAAAATTTCATCTGTACTATGAATGTCAAACTCAATTCCAAACAAAAAAATATGAAATAATAATGCATTATAACCTTGCTAATTTAAGTTTAGGGACCAAACATTCAGCTGCATATTAATAAATATTGACAGTCCCTGTGACATTTCTTTTGCATAATTTGTTCTTATTCTTTCCACAATTTCCTGTTGAAAAACTTCAGTCTTATTACAAAAAAATAAATCAGTATGTGGTATATCATGTAAAATATCACTGCCTTCCTGACCTAGCCATTAAAATAAAACTTCCTATTTTAAAAAAACTGGGTGTGTTATATATGGAAGTAATTGGTAATGACAGAGGCTTACCTTTGTCATCTCAGCTCTTCATTATTAAATCAGTCGTCATGTCACACCCACTTTATTTCTTTGGCAGTACACAGCTTCTTATGTGGGGCATTTTCACGGCTGTAAGGTCACCCTGTGGATCATACAGTGTATAGGAATAACAGAGAAGATAACATGACACAATATCTCATCCTTTAAGACTAACCTAAACATAGTGTAATATCACTTAACCCTTAGGCGACTAATGTCATATATATATGGAGCACCCATTCTTGATGTTTCTAGATCACACACAACGACGCAGCACAGTCGGTAGGACTCCTCTGGACGAGTGATCAGCTCGTCGCAGAGAC